>ERZ772865.81-NODE-81-length-95666-cov-17.031074_pt1 | contig 95666 bp, 95 predicted proteins | sample MGYA00512133_ERZ772865 | MGnify/ENA primary metagenome ERZ772865 (study PRJEB29015, sample SAMEA2737722) | human gut metagenome | biome: human gut; feature: human-associated habitat; material: faeces | place: China | collected 2012 ...
CTACTCCTGTATGTATTAGTGGAGAACAAGGTCCTGCTGGTGCAGACGGCCCTGCTGGTACTCCTGGGCAACCTGGTGCTCGTGGACAATTAGTTTATCCTGCAGGTGTTTATGATGTTAATAAATCATATATTACTGATTCTAATTCTGCTCCTTATGTGCTTGATAAAACAGACAATAATTATTACGTTCTTAATACTCAAATGACTTGGAAAGGAACTGAACAAGATAATAAAACTCCTTCCCAAAGTTATGAAGAAAGTGGTGGCTCTGTATGGTTATTGTTTGATGCTTTTGATGCTATTTATGCTAAAATAGGTATTATAGCTAATGGTCTTGTTGGAAGTGCAGTATTTAACGGAGATTATATGTTTAGTCAGCAAGGTATTAATCCAAGTTCGTCTAATGCTGTTACTACTAATTATGAAAACTTTGATAGTTCTAAGATTTATAACGGTACTTTTACTCCTAACATAATGTTTAATTTTGCTACCGGAGCTGGACATCTTGTTGCTGGTAAAATTAAATTTGATGAAAGTGGAGATGTTACTCTTAATAATTTGTACATGACAGGATATGTACAAGAAAATTATAAAGTTGTTACTTCTGGAGCTACTTTTGTAGATTTTGACCCTGAAACTAAGAATTATATATTTACTGAAGCTAATACTAATTTTGTTACTATTGATAGTGCAAATATGTTTAAGTCTACAGATACTGTTAAAGAAATAAATATTTATAATGGTAGTACTTCCGGACAAGTAAATCTTAATACATATCAATGGGATAATACTGATTTAAATATTATTGATAATACACACGATATTAAACATATTTCTATTAAGCCTGGTAGATGTGTTAAACTTATTGTGTTTAAAGTTTCGGATACTATGTCTGGTGTTAGAACCATTGTTGCTAATAAAGGTGAATTTACATATGATAATGACGAAACCTTTGGTGGATATGGTATTATTAGTAAAGATTTATCATAATTTATTATGGAACAAATTATTTCTCAACTTGTTGCTAATTTTGATTTTGCATTAATGCTTGTAATAAATATTGTTACTTATGGAGTAATAAAGTTTATTGATGATATTAATGGTAATAAAGTTCCAACTACTTGGCAAAAGAGAATTGTATTTCTTATAACTGCTATTGCTCTTGGCATTATTTATAGATATTGTACAGATGTTCCTATTCATGTTATTATTAATTCTTGTGTTATAGCTCCTGTTGCTTGGAGTTGGCTTGCTAAACCTATTGCTATTAGATTTGGTATTGATTATAAGAAAAATAAATAACGTATTACTATTGCTTATATAAAAACTTATTGTTATAATTGTAATATAAATATAACCGATATGAATAAAACAGAAGTTAATGCAAAACTTCAATATGTGTTTGAAGGGCTGCCTTTAAGTAGAGTTCAAAAGCAAATGCTTGGCGATGTTATCTCTACTATTATTGAAACAGCTGTAGAAGGAGTTGAAAAGCCTGAACTTGCAGCTGCTACTACTGAAACTATCGGAGGTGTTAAACAAGCCGCTACTGTTGCTGTTTTGGAAACTACCGATGAAATTACTGATGTTATTTCTACTGTTAATACTTTAATTAATAACCTTAAGACTGCTGGTGTAGTCGCAAATTCATAAGTTATGGGAAGACCTAATCGTGGAACTGGAAGTGCTGGTATTAAGAAACCCGGCAATAGTGATAATGGTGGTGGTAAAGACCAATATAGTTTAGGTGGAAGTAGCTCTTCTTCATCTAAAGGTTCTAAATCTACTAAGAAGTGATGTTACGGAAGTTACTTATACTTCTAATTAAATTCATACCCGTCATACAAATGGCGGGTATGTTAATTAATAATCTTTTATATTTCAATGATATTTATTGTCTTAGTTATATACTTGATTATCTTATTGGTAATTCTATTATTACTACTTTCTTACTTATAGTTTGTAGTTATATATTTAACTTTTGTACTTGGCACAGACTTATTATTATTGCTAATTTTATTAATATTACTATTGCTTCAGTAGATGCTATTCATAAGATACCTATTACTGATTTACAATTACTTGCTTTGTATCATTTTGTTGCAGTTGTTTTTATCATTATTGCAACTATAAATCATATCAACAAAAAAAAATGATAAATATTAAACTCCGTATTCTAAGAGGTTTACTCGAAGAAAGTATTAAGAATATTGATGCTGGTAATAGTAATCATAGTGCTGATGAACTTGATGAAATTATTAAAGACCTTACTAAGTTAAATAGAGGCATCAAACGTATTAGTAAACGTGAAGCTTGTGAGAAGATTCTCCATTGTAGTCCAAGTACTTTTGATAATTATCTTAAACTTGGTCTTATACCGCCAGGTCATAAAGAATATGGATTTAAAGACCTTTCTTGGAGTGAGAAAGATTTTGATGAAGCTACTCTTTATCGTATTAAAGATTATAAAGATAAACATAAATAAGCTATTGTTGTGAGTATCTCACAAGCAAAAGTATTGAGAATGACACAGTTACAAGTAAAATTGTAATTGTGTCATTCTTGTTTATACTCGTTCTTAACTTTGCGTTGTAATCGGTTACAAAACTCTTATTAAATTAACTAATTAAAATCGTAAAGTTATGGCAGAAAGTAAAACTTTTGTCTTCGGACAGGATGCTAACAATGGTATGCTTGGTCTTCTTGCTCCTCTTCTTCAGAAGCAAGGTCTTGACCCTAATATGGTTATGGCTATGATGAATAATCGTGGCGGTGCTTTTGGTGGTGAAGGTGGCTGGTTCATGTGGGTTATCTTCTTGTTCTTCTTGATGGGATGGGGTGGTAATGGTTTTGGCGGTTTTGGTAATCGCGGTGTTGCTGGAGATGCTGCTCTTGGTAATCTTATTAATAACGATAACGGTCGTGAACTTCTTATGCAAGCTATTCAAGGAAACGCTAATGCTATTAGCCAGTTGGCTTCTACTCTTAACTGTTCTATCGGTCAAGTTCAGCAAGCTATTAACGGTGTTATGAGTCAAGTTCAGCAAGTTGGTAATCAAGTTGGACAGAGTTCAATGCAGATTATTAATGCTATTCAGGCTGGTAACTGTAATATTGCTCAACAGATTGCTTCTTGCTGCTGCGAAAATCGTCTTGCTATTTGTCAGCAAACTAATACTTTGCAGCAGAGTATTAACAATGTTGCTAATGGACAGGAACGTGGTTTCTCTACTATTGCTTATGAAACACAACGTCAGACTTGTGATATTCGTGATGCAATTCGTGAAAATACTGCTCAAGTATTAGCTGGTCAGCAAGCTGCTGAAATGCGTGAACTTAATCGTGATATTGCAGAACGCGATAGAAAGATTGCTGAACAAGCTGTTGTTATTAATAACGGTCAGCAAACAGCTATCTTTGGTCAGATGATTCAGCAAGCTACTGCTCCTATTGCTGCTGCTGTAGCTGGTTTGCAGAAAGATGTTGATGGTGTTAAGTGTAAGTTGCCTGATACTGCAACTATTCCTTACTCCCCCGTAGTGGGAGTTCCTTCTTGTGTTGCTGCTCAGTATGGTCTTGGACTTGGTTTAGGTTTTGGTTTTCCTGGTGCTTGGGGTTAATATATAAAACATAGTTATATTATGTCTTTATTTAATCCTTTCATAATGGCTAACAGGAATGGTATTCCTCGTATTGAAGCTACTGGAGTAAATGTTAGTACAACTGCTGTTACTTTTAGCTTTCAGAGAAATGCCTTTTATAACAGAAATTTTGCTGGACTGATTATTTTCAGACTTCCTGCTTATACAGCTCCGGCAACTGCTGTTCCTGTTATTTTCGATACCGATGGAGAAAGTCAAGCTGTTACTACTCTCGATGGAGTTGCAGTTACTTCTGCTGAACTTAATAAGTCAGGTATCTATCTTGGTTTTTATGACGGTAGTACTCTTCAACTTTTAACTGGTGTTTAATCTATGTTTAGTGCTTTAGGACAAAATAGTGTATTCTATATCTTAGATAAGAATAATAAACCTACGCTTAAAGTTGGAAAAGTTGTTAAGGTTAATACTAATCCTCAATATTATGGTCTTGCTAATCAAGAAATTGATATAACTGTTGATGTAAACGGAGATAGTTACGAGTTCAAGAAAATTCCTGCTAATCTTTCTATCGTTAGCCCTTCAAATGGTATTGTTATTTCTGATAATGTTGATGATATGACAAGAGAATTTGAAACTATGGTTAAACTAAGTCAGCAAGCTATTGATACTATTGATTATCATAGAGGAGTTATTGATAGTAAAGATGAAATTTTATCTATACTTAATCCACGATTTGCTAAAGAAAAAGAACAAGAAAATAAACTTAATTCTTTAGAGGGAAGAGTTGGTAATATGGAACAAGGTATAGATGATATTAAAACTATGCTGTCTAAAATGCTAAACAAATAACAAGGAGAACAAGATTATGTATATAGTAGAAATTACAGAAGATAAAGTTGATAATCTTCTTGAACATATGGGTAAAGGCATTAAATGTTTTAATAAAGCTATGGAATGTCTTGAAGAAATGAAAGAAGACGCTCGTATGAATGAGAGATATGATGATGACGATTATGACGATGAATACAGAGATGAGCGATATGGTAATCGCGGAGGTCGTTCTGGAGGTAGTCGTTCAGGTATGCGTCGTGGTGGCGGTGGCGGTAGATATAGCCGTTACTAATGTTTAACTTAGTAGGGGCAGTAATGTCCCTACTTTTATTTTTAATAGTATGAAACGTACTCCTTTAGATGTTCACGAAGATATGCCTATTGGCATGAAACGGTATATAAATAATTATGGTTGGCATTTTAATAAACGTGCTTATGAATATGCTACCAAATTAATGTTTAAACGTAATACTAAAACTAATAGAGAAGAAGCCATTGAAGCTTATACTAAAGAAGAAGTAGATGAATTACTTAAAGAATATAATGTAGAAGTTAAAAATAAAATCATGTATGATTATGTTTTTGCTGCTACTATGTGTAAGGCTGATTATCTCGGAAAGTCTATTCCTGATAAGGAACATCTTGCAATGTATGTAAAAGATACAGTAGATGATGTAGATGCCAGTGATGAAACTACATTTAGACGTTGGGTTGCTACTATGATTGGTAACGGACTTCCTATTGATTGGTATGAGATATGTTAAAACAACATTTTACTATTCCTAAATATAATTGGGAAGTTGATGTTTACTATTATGTTACTTGTTATTATCTGAATGAAATTCTTACTAAACTTCGTTCTATGGGCTGTACTGGAGAACATTTAGAAGATGCTTATAGAAATATGTCTTCTTGTCAGCTTAATTCAGGTATTACTTATTCTAATAATACTCAAAAACATTCTCTTATTGTCATTTCTTCTACTTCTACTCCTGCTCAATTTATGAATAGTTTGTTTCATGAACAATATCATCTTATTAGTCATATAGTAGAAGAATATAATATAAATCCTTTTAGTGAAGAAGCTGCTTATCTTGCTGGATTTGTTGGTCAAAGAATGTATCCTAAAGCAAAGCACTTTTTATGTAAATGTCATTGCGAATAATACTATTAGTCTAATTGCAGTAGCATATCTTAAAGATAATGTTGCTGCAATTTTTTTTATGCAATTTTGTATATTGTCTGTTGGTTATTCAGATAAATATATTATATTTGCACATATTATTCATACTAATAAAATAAATAAAGTTATGGCTTCTATTGCTCAATTAGTTTCTGAAATTGCTCATTCTGTGAAGCAACCTGATAGTGTGCCTGTACGTCGTGCTATCAAACTTGGTATAATTCATGCTCGTAATGAAGCCATTAGGCGTAGTTATGGTAATCATAATTATACTGATAAAGTTCTACAACAAAGATTTAGACTTACTCTTACTGATGTTCCTGATGGTGATTTAGCTGGTTCTCAAGATATTGTTAGAGACAAAGTTAAAAGAACTACTAATAAAGTTCCTCGTCCTACTCGTCTTATTAATAATCTACCTTTTCATTCTGTTCGTACTTCTGGTATGAAAAAACCTATTGAGATTGCTTTTGTTAAAGAAGCATCTGCTCAATATTATTCTAAACTTCCTGGTATGTGTCCTGTTATTACTTATGATTATATTAATGAATATATTTATATTAATATTCCAGAAAATAGTAAACTTACAAATATAGGTTCTATTATTGTTGAATCTGTGTTTGAGTATCCACATCTTATTCAAACAGAAACTGTTGATGGAAAATTAGATTTAGATAGTATTGATGATAATGATGAATTTCTTCTTCCTGAAGATATGATTGGTACTATTAAGAAATTTGTTCTTGAAACTTGGAATACTAATGTAATTAGAGATACTAATGAAGTTCCTTCTCCTAATATTGTAAGTTAATAAAATATTATGCTTCCAGATATTACTATTAAAGGATATTATCTTCAATTTATCCATAATGCTAAAAATGATATAACAAAGTATAAAAATGCTCTTGAAGTTACTCTTAGTGTTAAAGAACAAGTTTATAAATATATTGAAGATAATAAAACTATACTAAATGATTCTTTTAATATTAATCTTGATGATATTGAAATAGAATTTCGTCAAAAGAAATATAATCCAAAAGAATATCTTTATAATATCATTATTAGACTTCTTAGAAATATAGATGTTCATCCTGATAGAATAGTTCTTTTACAACTTGCTAAATATTGTAATATACTACGCAATGAAAATAAATATAATAAACTTATAGAACTTGCTAATAAACGTAAGGATATTAAGTTTGGTATTTATCGTAAGTATGTTACTGCTTATTATAATAAAGTACATAAATGTGTACTTAATGGAATGGGTTACAGATTTGGTTATGGTATAGGTACTTATGTTATCAATCATTGGAAACTTGACCCAAAACGTGTTAAAAATAAAGTTCATCTTGATTATGCAGCAACTAATGCTAAGAAGAAAGAACTTCTTGCTAAAGGTATAAAGCTTTATGATGATAAAGAAGCTGCTTGGTATGAAGCAAGACATATTCCTTATAACGGAGTTGATTATAGAGTTTATAAAGAAAATACTGATTGGTATGAATTTACTTTTATTAAATCTGAAATTTTTAAAAGTAATAATCTTGAATATCAACGTACTGAATATGTTGCTACTAAATATAGAGGAATGTCTTATACTCAAATGGCGGAAGAATTATGTCATACTGAAGAAGATATTTATAATCTACAAGTAGATATAAAATATAAACTTAATATTCTTTTATATAAAGACCCGACTAAGTATTTAAATTATGTCCGCAATGCTGAACAATGTAAATACAAACGTGGAGCACATAATAGCTAAGATTGACAATGATTTCAATCCTGATAATAGTGATTGGATACCTCGTGTCGGAGCTTGGTGTATTGATGCTATGTCCCAGTTAGATGTTCTTCGTACTAAACGTAAGAAGAAAAAGCTGACTGTTAAAGATAGGATTGCTTATTCTGAATGTCCTATTAATAATGCTGATATTAAAGTATATGATAATAATGGTTGTGAAATAAAAGAAGCTGACGAAAGTTCATGTTGCAATAATTCTCCCTCTACGGGGGAGGAAACGACTGCTATTGCGTCAGTTACTCCAGACACTGTTGATGTTGTAAATACTGATAAGCCTCAACATATAGCTAATATAGCAGATACTGTTAACGATAAATATCCTTATCGTTATAACGTAAGACATATATCTGCTGATGCTAATATTTATAAAGAACGTAATTATGTTCTTGCTGATTGTAATAAAATTGAAATAAATTTTGATGCTGATTATATTTATGTAGAAACAGAATATATAGAAACTGTTTGTAGCGATTCTTATAATTGTGAGCTTCCTGTAATTCCTAATAATGGTTTACTTATAGAAGCTATTGCTTATTATTGTATGTACAAAATGCTTTGTAGAGGATATAAACATCCTGTGTTTAATCTTAATGCTTCTCAATATGGTACTAATCCATATTATATGTGGAATCAACTTAAAGATGAAGCTAAGCGTTCTGTTATTGCTGGTGTTGTTGATGATGCTGATGCTGATTTGTTTAGGTCTAATCTGTTTGTGAATACGTTTGACCCTCGACATTGATTATAATAGCTATTTTTAGCTTGTATTTTAATTGAATATAGTATGCTGATAATTAGTATTAGTTTTTATAATAAGTCATTATACAGGCTAAGAATAAGTCATAATAATTAATAATTTTGTATTTGTTATGGATATTTCTCCTAAACTTCAAATGAATCTTCATCCTAAAGACGCTGAGAATTTGTCTTTAGTTACTGCTCTGAATGTTAAACTTTCCAATGATGAGAGCTGTATTACTAACGAAGAAAGTATTAGAGAGAATACTTTTATTAGTAATTTTCTTAAAGAATATTATAAAGATAGTAATGGAGTTTACTATGATTTTACTATTGTTGCTATTATACCATGTAACATAGAGCTTGCTATTATTGCTGTTAAAAATAATGATGGCGATAAAGCTCAAATATTTCGTTATAGAGAAAAAACTACTAATAACGAAGAGTCTATGAAATGTGTATATGGTGATAGTGATACTAATTATCTTAAATATCATGGAGGTAAGATTAAAGGAGCGTTTACTTATAATGTTGAAAATAGTCTTATACTTGCTATTGCTGAATATGACGGATTAGAAGAGAAAATACCTCTTCGTACCATAAATCTTGGTAATTATGATGATGATACTATTTTCAATGATAAAAATGTTCCTGATGAGGCTCTTTCTATTTCTCCTGAAGTAAGAATACCAAGTATGCGTAATCTTGAATATATTGCAGGAAATGCTTATAAAGGTTGGTATTATCTTTTTATTCGTTTCAAAATTAATTCTATTGATTATACTCAATGGTTTAGTTTTGGTTTTCCTATATATGTAGATACTCTTGAGAAATATGCTATTACTCGATATTGTTATCGACAGAAGATAACTCATATGAGTGGAACAAATGCTTCTAATATTACAAATCCTGAAGAACCTGAAGACGGTTTTTGTGCTGGAGCTTCTGATTATTTTAGTAATACTTCTGATATTGCTAATGAAACTTTTAAAATAGATATTAGATTTGATTCTAAAAATAATATTTATAGTAAGTATCAAATAGGTATTATTTGTGCATCTAAATCTTATACTAAAGCATTTAGAACTTCTGATATAAATTTTAATTGGAATAATAGTAGTAATATTACTACTGAATTTGTTTTAAATAATGCTTCTTTAATAGAAGCTGCTGCTTCTGATTTTATCATAGATAATTATAATTATTTTGATGTTAAAAATATAATTAACTATAAAAATAAACTTTATATTTCTAATTATAAAGAAAATAATGCTAACGATAAAGATATTGTAGATAGTGGAATACTTAATAATATAAATTTAGAACTTTCAAAAGGTACTATATATGGAAGTTCTATAAGTTATGACTATACTATTTCTTCTAAAGATACTATTGGAAATTATCCTAATCAATACGATGGCAGCACTAATGGTATTCCTGGTACCGTTTATTTTAATCTTAAATCTGATGAAGAAGTATTTATATATGGTACTTGTAGTATATATGATAAAAATGGAAAACGTGATACTACTGTTGGGCAATCTTTTAAAGTTGGAGATATTAGTATAATAGAAAGTTCTTCTGAATTTACCATAGAAAATGGAGCTTTTGGTCAATCTTTAAGAAGACGTTGGGAAATTCCAAGTAATATTTCTATTGCTGTAATTACTACTACATATGTAGGTTCTTATGATTATGAATATACTGTTTATAAATTTTATGGTAATATGACTATAACAAAAGTCGTACATAATGAAGATTCTAATAATGTTCCATCTATTAAAATAAATGGAAATGATTTTGCTGTAAATGGAGGCGTTAATTATCTTAATATAAATAAAAGTTTTAATAGTAGAAAAATTAATAAGACTCTTATTGCTGGAGAAGTTTATAATTTCTTTATACATTTTGTTGATAAATATGGTCATTGTACTAATGGTTATAGAATAAATAATAATACTGTTTGGACTACTGAAGATGATAATACAGAAATAGTACCTATTGCTTTTTCTTATAATGGAAAAACATATTATGCTTCTATGCCTGTAGATTCTTCTGTTTGTAACGGTAGTTATCTCAATACTAATGGTTTAAAAATATATAGTAACATATCTTCTTATTCTGCTAAACTTATTGGAAGATTAACAAGTAACACGTATATAGAAGCTTTTAAATCTTTATTTAGTAATTTTGCAGATAGTAAATATGATAATGTAAAATGGTTTCAAATAGCTTCTGGATATAATGCTGCTGAATTTCTTCCTTATTATAATAATAATGGAGATAAATTATTTAAAGTTCCTATTGCTAAACATAGTGGAACTACAGTAATGAAATATGGTTTTGATTTAAGAGGAGTTACAATACCTGATAATTATATTGGATATTTTATTTCTTATGAAAAATTTGAACCTATTAAACGTATTACTGGTATGCTTACTCGTAATGACTTTAGAAGTCAAGATTCTGTTGTAAATCAAAGTGGTGATTGGTTTGAGTTAAATACAGCTAATTGCCATAAGTCTGATTTAATGTATTTTTATAGTGGACAATATGATATTTCTGATTCTATACGTCTTGATTATAATTTGATGATTATTGAAGGAGTTAATGTTTGGGATAAAAAAGATATTCCTAATTGGGATTATAATCAAAGAGGTCGTTCTTATAAGTTTTGTCATGATATGAATAAACCTCAATTACAAATTGATGATAATGATAAAACTGTTTATTTATTAGAAAATGCCCCTGCATTATATCCTGTTCCAGAATATAAACTTGCTGTTGCAGATAGTGCTGCTGATAATAGAATGGGTCTTGGCACTGCTCTTCAATTAAAAGATTCTTATAGTCTATTTTCTGATTATGACCCTACGTATTCTAATTATGATAAAATAAAACTTTATAAAGTTACTTTATTTAATGCTAATAGAGATATTTATATGTCTAATAATAAAACATTAATTAGATGTACTAATATTATTTATGGAACAACTCTTACTAATGATGATAAGACATATAATGGAGTTATGACTTATGATGGTTGTATAGTATATGAAAATCCAGGTCTTAATTTTAATACTGCAAATAATATAGCTTATAGAACTACTTATAATAATAAATATTATACTTCTGATGCTGAAAGAAAACATACTTTTGAAGTTAATTGTCCATTTATGGCATATCTTCAAACACCTTGTGTTGATGACCATTTTTATGAAAGTAAATGTTTTAAGAATGAACCTACTGGTTATGTATTCTATGTAAAACAAGATACAAGTAATCTTGATAAAGCTAATGAAAATAATAAATTTCAAACAGGTTGTATTGTTACTCCTGCTAATAGTATAGATTTATTTGAAAATAGACAAAGTAGTTCTGATACTTTTAATACTAAGACTTTTACTAATTATCGTGAAGATTTAGTATCTGTTGATAATTTTGAAAAGACTGTTCGTAGAAGTTCTATTATTCAAGACGAAACTCGTGCTAATGGATGGAGAACTTTTCCTGTTGAGGCATATAAAAATATTACTGAAAATAAAGGAATTATTACTAATTTAATTGGTATTGGTACTATGTTACTTGTTCATACAGAACATAGTCTATTTATGTTTGATACTGATAATACTCTTGAAACAAAAGATAAGTCTATTCAACTTAGTCAGCCTGATGCTTTTGAAGTTTCATATAAAGAAGTGTTTACTTCTGCTCTTGGATATGGCGGTTTACAAGACGACAAATCTTATATTGTAGACCAATTTGGTTATACTTTTTATAATAATGATTTTCATCGTTTTTATAATTTTGATAATGGACAATTAAATACTATTGATGATGATATTATTCAATGGCTTGATAAATATAAGCCTTATAATGTACGATTTGCTAATGACAAATTTAATAATCGTATTCTTATTAAAATGAATTATCAAGTTGATAATGTAGAAAAAGATGCTATTTTAAGTTATAATTATAATGCTAATCATTTTGTAAGTTTACATGATTATTATTTTGATGAAGCGTTTAATACTAAATCTCAATTATATCTAAAATGTGATAGTGAAACTCATACTAATTGTTCTCTTCATCAATTTATTCAAGACGGAAGTTCTTATGGAAGTTTTGATAATGTTAAAGCTAAAATGAGAAGTGTTGCTACCTATCCATCTCGGATAGGAATTGTTGTTAATGAACAATATGATGATATTAAGTTCCTTGAACATATTACTTATAAGCTGAATAAATTTGCTAATCCTACAAAAACTGATTATACTAACTCCCCCGTAGAGGGAATGGTTACTCCATATAGTGCTGACTTGCTTAAAATTTATAATAACGAAGTTAATACTGGAGAACTTGATATTCTTATTGATAAAGAAGAAGCTAAAAATGTATTCTGTGATTATACTAAGCCTTATTGGGAACTTGGTAATTGGAATTATAGTTATCTTCGTAATAATATTGCTGATAGAAAGAATTATGGTGATGCTTTTGTTATGAGTAGAATTTTTGGTAATTACTTTGTTGTTGAATTTACATTCTCTAATACTGATAACCTTAAGGTTGAATTTGAAGAACTTAAATATAAAATCAATAAATAATTTACAATTATGAAGCGTAAAGTTATTAATGAGAATGGTCGTCAAAAGGCATTTATTGGTGCAGCTATTGGTGCTGTTGGAAACTTAGTTGGTGGCATCATTAGTAAGCGTAAGCAGAAGAAAGCTCAAGAAAAAGCTTATCGTCAAGCTCAAGAAGAACAAACTCGAAGTGAAGGTGTTCAACAAGCTCAAGCAATGAGTGCTCAATATGCTAATCAAGATTATGTTGACGAATATAGAAGTAAAATTACTCTTAAAAATGGTGGTAAAGTTAGTATGAAAAAGAAAGGTAATGACCGTATAGCTATGGCTAAAAAGTTTGCTTGTGGTGGTAGAAAGAAAGCAAATCTTGGAAGCGAAATTGTTAGTGATTTTAAAAACATTGGACAAGAATTCAAAGGTGATAATCTCGGTAATACTATTGTAGGTGCTATTAATGGTGTAGCATCTGGTATTAGTGGTAATTCTGGAAGTAGACCTAACTATACAGGTAGTCTTCAATCTACAGCTGCTACTACAAGTTATATCAATAGTGCTCAAGAAGTTGCTCGTAATGCTGAACAACGTAAGCAACAACGTACTACTGCTGCTAAATATGGTACTCGTAAGCATTATGCTTGTGGAGGTCGTAAAAAAGCATTATTTGGTATTGGTTCTGCTATTGGAGGTATAAGTAATATGATTGGTGCTGCTACTCAATCTACTGACCCTCAAAAGCAAGTTAAGAAAGCTGATGGTTTCGCTTATGATGCTCCTAAAGTAGGTATTGAAAAGAATAGTTATCAGACTGATAAAGATGGTAATCCTGTAAATGCAGCTAATACTAATAATGCTGCTCAAGCTACTGCTACTGGTACTAATGTATATAATGATAGATTGCAGCAAGCAAGAATGGGTACACGTCGGAAATGCCGTAAATAAGCTGTTATTAGCTTTAGTTTATACTGATATATAATTGCTTATAATTACATCATACTTTATATAAAATCTATTATATAAGCCGAGAATAAGTCAAAATAACTAATTTTTCATTATTTACTATGACTAAAAGAAAAGTTCCAAATGTAGTTAGAGGTGGTAAAGCTATTCCACTTAAAGGTAAGACTAACTACTATTATATGCAAGGTCGTAAGCATTCTTCTGGGGGCATTGATATTGGAGAAAATCCTCGTACAGGTCTTGAAGTAGAAGATGGCGAAGTTATGCATGTTGCTGATAAAGAAATTAAAGTATTTAGTTCTGTTCCATTTCTTAATGGTAAATCTCCTGCTCAAAAAGTTATGGGTGGAGAGAATCCTACTAAAGTGTTTAATCAACAAGAAGAATTTAAAGATAAACATAATATGAATGATGATGGTACTAAAAAGAAAAAACGTATGGGTGGATTAAGTAGAAAAAAAGATTATGGGTCAAAGTCTAAACCTTATCCTAAAGTTAAGACAGGAGACTTTGCTGGTAGTGGAAGAAGTTATCCTATTCCTACTAAATCTGATGCTGTTGATGCACTTAGACTTGCAGGATTGCATGGACGTAGTGATGTTAAAGCTAAAGTTTATAGTAAATATCCTGAACTTCGTAAAAAGTCTAAAGCTGGTGGACTTTATTCAGTTACAGTCGGTGGTAGAACTAAGTTGAGAATGTTTCCCTCTACGGGGGAGTCTGCTGCACGAAGTGCGGCAGTTCGTGCTAAGAAAGTTACTGGAGGTCCGAAAGGTATTAATCCTGATTTAGTTGAAGAAGATAATTATGAATATAATTATTCTCTAAGTCCTGCTGTTAATGAACAATTAAGACAAGAAAAAGTTGAAGTTGAACAAAGAGGTAAAGGTTATAATCCTAATACTACTGATTCTACTACTTCAACAAGTACTACTAATGATACTGATAAAAAGAAAGAAAATAAGAAAAAAAGTTTTCTTGGAAATGTAGGAAAATATCTTGAGGATAATCCTGAAACTATTACTGATGCTATTGGTCTTACTTCTAATGTTATTGGAGGATTAATTTCTCATAGCATGAATAGAAGTATGCTTAATAAACTTAAATATAATTCTCAGCCTATTGCAAGACAAGCTACTAAACTTAAAACTCGCATTAATATCAATCCTCAACTTGACAAGATGCGTGAAAGTCTTGCAGCTTATGAAAGAGATGTTGATACTAATACAGCAAGTTCTCGTGTTGCTCTTGCAAGAAAACAACGTGCTCGTCTTGCTAATATGTTGCAAACTAATGAACTGTTTGGTAATAAAGAAAATATTGAAACAGAATTGATTAATAAAGATAGACTTAATCAACAAACTGTCACTGATGCTAATATTAGAGATTATAATACTTGGAGTGAGAAGAAAGCTGCTTTTGAAAACGCTGTTCGCGAAAAGAAAGCTGAAAATGATGTTTCTTTTATTAATATTTTGAATGCTGGTGTTCAAGATGTTATTGGTCGTAGAGAAAAGAGAAAGTCTGAAAGACAAACTCGTCTTGCTATGGCTGCTGCTAATCCTAATGTTAATCCGAGAATACTTAGAGATTTAGGTATTAAAGGAATTACTGATGCAGATATTGACCGTTGGGAGAAAGCATTTGCTAAGAAAAAGAAGAAAGATAACGATAATGAAGATTAATATTATATGAAAACTTTTGAATATACTACTCGTGAGTACACTCCAAGTATTGACCTTAATACTTTAGGGCAAACATTTAGTACTCTTGAACAAGGTCATAAAGAGGCAGTAAAGGCTGCGTCTGACCTTGAAGTTGCTGTTGCTAATCTTGATATGAATGAAGCAGAAGATGGTTTTAAACAACAACTTATTAATGAAATTAAAACTACTGTTGATGACAATACTATTTATGGTAATTCTTATGGTGCTCTTGATGATTTGATTATGCAAGCAGGAAATGTTGCTTCTGATGGTAGAGTTATAGGTCGTCTTAGAAGTCAAGCTGCTAAAAAAGAATATGATAAGAAAGTTGATTCTATGAATATTCCTGATGGAATGAAACAAATGTATAAAGAACAAAATGCTTATCATTATGAAGATGGTGGCATTGATGAACGTACTGGACGATATATTCCTGGTGAAACTTGGAAACCTATTACTAATCCTGTAACTAATGTTCCTGAAACAGAAATACAAAAATATGCTCTTCAAATAGCTGCTAAAGATGCAGGTGGTGGAGAAGGTGTTTATTTTCTTGATGCTGCTGGAAGACCTACAACAGACCCTTCTCAATCCGAAGATGGAACTATATATAAAAAAATAGGTACTAAATTTGAAAGACTTACTGAAGATAAAATTAGAGAAGCTTATAAAGTAGCTATTGCTTCTATTCCTGGTGCCGAAGATAGTCTTAGACAAGATTATGATTATGCCGAATGGCAAAGAGATAAATTAGCTAAATCTAATGAAGAAAAAGGAGAAAATCCTGCTCCTTATATTCCTGGACTTACTGATAAAAACGGTAATGTTTATAAATATGAACAATGGCTTGATAATAAGATAAATGGTTTTGCAGATGTATCTGCTTATAATCATGTATATAGTAGTGTAGATTATGGAACTGCTCTTCAAAATAGAAGAACTCGTGAAGCCACTGCTAAACAACAAGCTGGAGTTAATCAATCTGGTACTAAGGATGGTGGATTTGGAACATATATTATAGGTACTAAAGAAGTTGACGGCAATAGTTTTGCTGGAGCACAAAAGGCAAAAGCTGCTGCTAATGAACAAGGTCTTTCTATTGTTAAACATTGGATGAATAAAACATATGGAAAAGCTGATTCTGTTTCTGATGTTATTCAAGATTTAATAAATAAAGGATTAGCTACTGGACCTAATACTGCTGCTCAATATTTTATCAAAAGATATGGAGATAGAATGTCTAATGAAGATAAAATTAGACTTACTAATTCTTTTGTTGGTTATGTTAAAGCAAATCAACAATATAATGAATTACTAAAAGCTGCTGGAGATAATGCAGATGCTTTAATGTTTAGTGCAGATATTGCTAACAATACTTTTACTAATAATAATAAATATAGCAGAGAAATTATTAATAAACTTAATAGTTATTATAAACATAATGATACTGCTGATTGGAAAGTTGGTTCTCAAATATTAGAAGGTATTGCTAAGAAATATGGCACTTCTATAACAGGACTTAAAACTATGGGAATCAATATTACTCAAACAGATGATGGTAATTATAATGTTTCTATAGATGCTGAACATAGAAATCTTCTTCCTAAATTTGCTTCTACTATTAGAAGTGTAAATAGTGAAATTCCAGGAACTTTTGGAGGTTGGCTTACAAACAAATTTACTACTGGCGTTGCTTCTACTAATTATTATGAATATGGTAGTGGAGCACAAATAAATGATTTGGGTTGGAGTAGTAAAGCTTTTACTTCTCTTGCTTCTTATTATGATAATGCTGTAGAAAAAAGTGCTGATACTGAAGAAAAAGTTGGTATAACTAAAGGAACTGTTACTTTTCATGGAACAGATGGTGCAAGTTTTGGAGGTCTTTGGTATAGAGAAAATGCTACAAATCTTGGGCTTAAAGAATCTGAATTACAATCTATTATTAAACGTCAAGACGGACAAGTAGATTTAATGTTTGCTAATGGTAATTTTGATTCTGGTTCTATTGAAGAACTTGATGCTTCAGGAAAAGCTGTAAAAACTATTGCTAATGCTCAAGAAATTAAATCTCTTATACAAAAAATGTATAATAATGATACTTGGGCTAATTCTATCAAACGTACAGTAGTAATACCTACTGGTGGAGGAATGGGACAACCCAAAGGATATGCTCTTAGTTTAACAGTTCCTAAAGGAGCTGCTACAAGTAATTATAAAGAAGGAGAACATTATAGATTTATTGTCTCTGGAGTTATGGAAGAAGAAATAAACTATGACCCTTCTTTTAATCCTAATATTCTTGCAAGTAACTCTATGCTTATTTCTCGTGCTACAGGAAGTAATGTAGAAGCTATAGGATATGATGAAGACTTTGGAGATACAAGACTTGTTGCTAAAAAAGATGGTACTTATGATACTTCATTTATGGGTAGTACAAAGAATTTAACTTATGATGAAGCTGAACAATATGTTGCTATATTTAATACTTTAGAACAACTTAAATCTCAATATAATGCTGGCGTTTTTCATGATTCTCAAGCTCATGTTGAACAATTATATAATAGTTTACAAGTTATTGCTACTAATTTATCTAATATTACTGACGTAAATGCTAACGATATAGCGATGATTATTGGTAATTATCTTAATAATGCTGACTAATGAGTAAAGATAAAGTTATAACCGGTAATAGTCTTCTTGATAGACTTATGGCAGGACCTTATGTTAAGAATCCTGATTATAATCCTAAAACTAAAAAAGGTAAAATGCAACCTCCAATCATAACAGATACTTCTGCTGGCGATATTAATGGTGGTGGCTGGAGCAATACTGCAAACAAAGTTAATAAACTTGCTTTTACAGGTAGAGATTTAGGACTTACTAATGAACAAATAGAGAGTGACGCCGAAATTGGCGTTACTCTTTCTCCGTATAATACAGAAGATGAACTTAATAAAGCTCGTGCAGATAACCAAAATGCTTTTGAACAATTTGGAAATTTTCTTGTACAAGCTGGTGTTGGAGAAGTTGTTCTTGGAACATTAGAGGGATTTGGAAATATTGCTGATGGTATTATTAATAGTTTTACTGGAGACAATTATGGAAAAAATCCTTATACTCAATTTATGACCGAAGCTAAAGAAAATCTTAAAGAGAATTTTAAGATTTATAGAGAAGACCCTAACGCTTATTGGGCTATGGGAGATTTTGGATGGTGGATGGATAATGCTGTTAGTGTTGCATCTACTGCTTCTTTATTAATTCCTGCTGCTGGATGGGCAAAAGGTTTAAGTTATGCTGGTAAACTATCTGGTCTTAGTAAATTAGGTAGAGCTACTGCAAGAGGTATATCAAAAGGTATAGCTAAAGCTACTACAAAAGGAGCTAATGTTGCTGGAGATTTTGGTGCAATACGTACTGCTGCTGCAAAAGCTGGTAGAATAGACCAAAGTATTAGAGGTGGTGCTGGTATTATTACTCAAGCTGCTCTTAGTAGAACTGGTGAAAATTATATGGAAGCTAAAGCCATATACGATGATGTATATACAAGTTCTAAAGAGAATCTTGATAATATGCCAAATGAGGAATTTGATAAATTTCTTATTAATAATCCTGAATTTGCAGATATGTCTAAAGACGATATTGCTAAAGAAATTGCTCGTAAATCTGCTAATAAAACTTTTTATAATGACTATTGGATGCTTCTTATGGATATTCCTCAATTTAAAGCTCTTGGCAGTATTTGGGGAAAAGGAGCAAGACGTAGTTCTACTGCAAGAGAAAGAATTGCTGCTGCTAATCAACGTAAACTTCTTGCTGGTGCTACTAATGAACAACTTATTAAAGATAATATACTTAATAGAACTAAAGAAGGAATTAGATATGCTATAGCTGACCCTAAACGTAGTTTTGCTGCTCTTGAACTTGGTGAAGGTTTTGAAGAACTATATCAAGGTATTCAAAGCGAGAAAGGTATGGAAGTTGCTGCAAAGTATTTTGACCCTTCTCTTACTTCTCGAACTCTTAGTAGTTACCTTTCTGATGCTTCTATGTGGGAACAAGGTTTTTGGGGTGCCCTTGGTGGAGTTGCTTTTAATAAGATTGGTAGAGGTTTACAAAAAGGAAGTAAAGCTCTTCAAGGTCTTTGGAATAAAAAGCATATGACTGCTGAAGATTATGAACGTTGGAAACGTAGTAATGATAAAATAGCTCTTGAACAAATTAATAACGTAAATGCTTCTGTGAAACAATTTGTTTCTGATATGGAACAAATTAATAATGGAACAAATCCTTATGATTTTATTAGAGATAAATCTACTGGACAATATATTATTAAAGACGGAAATATTGTAAATGAAACTATTGACGAAGAGCAAAAAGATTTGCTTAAAGAACATGCTATTAAAAGATTTGTAGATAATACTACTTTAGATGCTGTTGATAATGGTACTATTGATTTAATGAAAGAAATTATTGGTAGTAAAGAATTTGATAAATTTATTGCTGATAATGGTCTTCGTTTATCTGCTTCTGATAGAGCATTAAGTGAACAAGTTATAGATAGAATGAATGAAGTTTCTGGAATATATTATAATGCACTTAATGACGTTAATTCTTTAACAGAAGATGCTAATCCTTATGTTACTATTAATGCAGCTCGTGATATTACTCGTAATAAACTTAGAGTTCAAGATTATGATGCTCAATTAGCAAATGCAAATGCTCGTATAGCAGAAGCAAATGATACTAATACTGATTATTCTGCTTTTGAAGAAAAAACTACTTATGATAGTATTCAAAATACTCTTAGAAGACTAAAACTTCAAAGAACAGAACTTCTTAATAAATATAATGATGGAGAAATAAGTAAATCTGCTTATGAACTTCATAATAAAGAAATTGAAAGAAGTGAAAGAGCACTTATAGAACTTGCTGCAAGAACTACTACTCAAGGAGCTTTTGATAGTATTAAAGAAACTATAAAAGATTTAAATTATAATACTCAAGAAGTTATTGACCAACTTAACGAATTTATAAATAATTATAATAGACCTATTGAAGAAGGTGAGTCTGGTCCTGCTATTCCTACTGAAACTATAGAAAATCTTATTAAACAAAAGATTGCTATTTCTACTCGCAGAGCTTTTACTGAAGCTAAAATTCCTACTACTAAACAAGATTTTGAAAATCTTTATGATGAGTTTGCATTTTCTATGGATGCTATGATGCTTAATAAAGCTAAAGATGGTATTGAACAAGTTAAAGAATATCTTAGAAATGCTAAAGATTTTGATGAGGCTTTAAATAAAGTTATGAATGAAAATACAGGTAATTCTAAACTTGATGAAGCACTTCATTTTCTTAAATATGGTTATTTTATTAATGATGCTGAAAACGGTCGTATGAGAGGTCAATTAGCTTCTAATATTGAATTAGGAATAGCTATTGAAGATGCTCGAAAAGAAAGAACTAAAGCTGACGAACGTAGAGAAGAAGCTGCTGAACAAGGTGTAGAATTACCAAGTAGTGAAGAAACTAATAATGATTCTCCCTCTACGGGGGAGGAAACTCAAACAGAAACTACTGGTACTACAAATACTGCTCCTCCAGTTACTGCTAATCCTGCTGATACTACTTCTCAACCAGAAGTAACTAATACTGGAACTCAAATAACTCCTGATGCAGCTCCTGTTACTGATACTTCTATACCTGCTGGAGAAAACCCTTTAGATACAGGTATGGGTGAAAGAGAGCTTCAAGAACAAGCCGCTATTGCTTCTGGTTATGAAACAGATAGTCTTAAAGCCTCTCTTGATGCAAGTAAATATGTTATGCAGATTGGTTTTAAAGAAAGCGGTCGTCTTGATAATATTACTAAAGCTCTTGCTAACGGAGATGATTCTAAATATGAAGATTTTATTAAAGAAATTACTGATTTTCTTATAAGTAGAGGATATAATAAAAATCTTGCTGAGCTTACTGCTGGTAAAGCATTTACTAATACTGTTGCTTCGTTTGCTGCTATGAATACTAAAAGTTCTTTTGGTAAACTTGCACAACAACTTGCAATGGGTTTTGGAGAAGATAGTGCTAAAAAATATAGTATAACTGAACTTATTGATGGTAATGGTCTTAATGAAATAGTTGAAGCTTTTCTTCAAGAATATTCTGACCTTGTAAGAAATAACAATACTATTGATGATGTTCAAGTTATTAATATGGAATCTCTGTTTAATTTCATTCTTAATAATAATGAGATAGATACTAATACTGCTGCATTTATTTATAATAATATTGGTAAATTTATTGCAGCTCATGATGGTACTAAGTATAGATTTACAGGTTTTAATACTTCTACTCAATATAGTGCTGAACAATTCTTTAATAGAATTAATGAGAATAAAGCTCAAGTTTTAGCATCTATGAACCATATGCATGTTAGTCCTATTGAACCTGACCAAAGAACTCCTGATTATACTAAAGCTCTTGTTGCTGCTGCTAACGGGGCTAAATCTTATGTACAAATAGAAGGTACTTCTCGTAAAGATGGTAATGTAGAATTAGATGATAAAGGAGAGCCTCTTAATACTCATTTAGCTGTATATGTTAATATTAAAAAAAGTAAGAAGACTGTTCCTATAAAAATAGGTATTTTACGTACAGTTAAAGTTGATGGAGATTTATCTCATTTAAGTCCTGTAAGTCATTATTCTGGATTTAGTAATGTTGTTACAGTAAATTCTAATAATGATATATCCCTTGATTGTGATTTCTTATTTAATGCTCTTATAGATGAGAGTAATACTGATGCTTCTGCTAAGCAACTATTTAATGATTTAGCTAAATTCTATATTACTATTCAAGATATTAATAATAGATTAAAAGCTAATGTAATTACTGCTGCTGAGGCTAAAAAAGAAATGTCTGAAGCCATGCCTTTAGATGTTGCTAAACGTATTCTTGGAAATTCACTTATTACTCAATTATTACGTTCTGAAAGATATAAATTTTATAAACCTGAACTATTAGATGAAATTGGTATGGCAAGAAAACTTGCTCGTGATATTTCTTCTATATTGTTTTATGGTCATGATTTTGATTCTTCCGACCCTACCAATTATAGTGTAGATACTATGGCTCTTGACGCTAATACTATGCGTGAAAGATATGACCAATGGAAACAAAAGGTTTATAGTAATTATGTTCATACTTATGAATTACAGAAAGGTCTTACAGGACAAGATTCTAAAGTGGATATTAATGTAAATGCTGCTTATTATACAACTCTTAATACTGTTTCAGACCCAAATCAATATCCTAATATTGCTGATGCAGGATTTGATGTTGATAAAAATAGTCCTAATTATACTCCTTTAGTTATGGTTAATACTGAGGGACATCTTATAGACGAAGATGGAAATGATTATGGGCTTGCTAATATTAGTATAGGTAATTACTCTACTGGATTTCTTGTACACAACAAAGATGATGTTAAATATGTTGCATATTTTAATAGAACACAAGAACTTCATGGAGGAGATTTATATAAAGCTATTCGTAGTGAAATAGCTAATCTTATTACTAAACAATTATATAATACTGTAACCGATACTCATGATACTAATTTTGATGAAATAGTAAATAAACTTATAGAACTATTTAATCCTAAAGGAGCTTTTATATTTAATAATTTTAAAACTACTTTACTTGTTGATAAAGCTAAAAGTTTTGCTACTATTGCTGTAACAGATAATGCTGGTAATAAAACTAATCTTATTACATTCTATCTTAGAGATAGTAATAACGTTACTAATAGTAATGCCATAGGTTTGTATATTCCTCGTCTTGGTAGACAAGTTCCTATAACTTCTTTAAGAGGAACTAAACTTAAAACTGGAGAAATTATTAGTGAACAAGAAGTTAGAGATGCTCTTAATGCAGCTATTGAAAGTAGTATGACATCTTTTAAACTTAATAAAAGTTTAGATGTTCTTATGAATAGAACTACTGGTGGTGCACAATCTCGTTATTATCGTAGAGAAAACGGTAAATTCATTATTAATCTTGGTGGAAAAGATTATACTTATGAAAATTATGGAGATTTTATGCTTCAAAATAAAGGATTTAATACTAATGTAGATGGGTCTAATGGTAGTTTTGTTACTGGTCATTTAAATGAAAATCGTATTACTATAGATACTTCTGTTAGAGATACTACTCAAGATGTATCTCCTGAAAATACTTTTGTTAGTGATTTATTATTTAATGATAAAAATCCTAATAGAAAAACTGTAGATACTAAAGATGTATTAGAAGCCGCTGGTGTTCCACAAGAGAAAATAGATATTCTTCTTGGTACTAATTCCGGTATGCCTATTGCTTCTAAGAAAGTTAAAGCAAGTACAATAGACGATGGTGTTACTAACGCCTATTATGATACTGATAATAATACTGTTTATATTACAGCTAAAGGTGCTGCTGCTATGAATAGCAATCCTACAAATGCTGTACGTCTTATACTTCATGAAAATTTACATAGACTATTTCATAATAAACGTAATTATACTGATGCTCAAAGACAACGCATAGTTAGTGAATTAAGAGAAGTTTATGATTATACTCGTGCTCAACTTGAAAAAGATAGAACAAGTGGTAAAATAAATGAAACTGTATATAATGCTATAAGCAGAGTATTTGATAAAGCTACTGTTTCTTATAATGAACAAACTCGTATGGAAGAGTTCTTAATGGAATGTCTCACACAACCTGTTATTGTAAATTATCTTAATAATACTGATTATCATTCTGAAGCTATTGTTGATGGTATTCCTCAAAAGTCTAAAAGTATATTCCAAAAAATTATGGATATTCTATTAGATTTGTTAGGTATAAATACTAATCGTATTAAAAATAATAGTATATTAGCACGTGAATATATAATACTTAGTAGAACTGCTAATGCTACTGATGCTGGTCTATTTGCCAGACCTGCTGCTAATGAAAATACTTCCTCCCCCGTAGAGGGAACATCTGCACCTAAGCCTGCTACTACAACTGATAATACATCTGAAAAACTTGCTAAAATTCGTCAAGAAATTGATGATGTTCGTAAAGGTTTTGAAAGTCGTATTAAACGTAGTGAAAACTTTGCAGAAGACCATACTTATCTTATAGACGGTACACCTGCTGAACTTAGTGTTACTCAACGTTTGCATGGTAAACGAGATATTGGCGTTTGGGGAACTCCTGCTTCGTTATTAGGAAATACTGCTGATGATGCAGCTCGTATATTCTTTGAAAATGATGGACATATTCCTGAAGGTCATAATATACCTAATGTTACAGAAGAAGGTCGTGCTGAACTTGAAAGAGATTTGAATAAAATAAAAACTTATCTTGATAAAAGATTTGGCAAAGGTAAGTATGGAGTTATTACTGAAGAGTTTCCTATTGGAGGTGTTATAAACGTTAATGGTGAAAATAAAACTATTGCAGGCACTATGGATATGATAGTATATACTGCTGATGGTGATATTTATATCTTTGACTTTAAAACTAAAAGACTTGGTACTGGCTCTGGTGAAATAGATGATATTACTGTAAATGGTTATAAACAACAAGTTAATATATATAGACAACTAATAGTTGCTAATAATCCTAATCTTGCTGGAAGAGTTAAAACCGGTGCTCTTATTAAATTTATTACTGATTATCCTGCTCCAACTGGAGGTGTAGAATATCAAAAGCATCCTACTATTCCTAATCAATTACAAGTTAGAGAAAGTAAAGATGAAGAATTTGTTAATATTCAAGATTCTTATGTAGATTATTCTGCTCCTTATTTTTTTGGCGATGAAGACTTTGAAAAAGCTCATATAATTAATGTTGAGCAGCAAGACTTTGTTGATGAAATAAATGCTCTTCCTGAACAACCTAAACCGTCTGAACCAACTGGAGATATTGCAGGTAGCGAACTGATACAAGAACCTTCTGATGGAGATTTTAATGCTGAAGATTATGATTTTGAAGACGGTGATTATACTACCGATGATTTCGATATTGATGATACAGTTTTCAAATCTACTACTGATTTAATAGAAGTTGAAAGAAAAGGTACTACTTCTACTGAAATTTATGCTACACCTATTGCTAATGGTGCTACTGATAATGCTTATGGTATTCAAGTTGTCAATGATATAAATAGCTATGTCGATAGCTTTCCAAGTCAATATCGTGTTGATATTAAGCAATTATTAGCTGATAATGAACTAAATTATACTTGCCAATAGAGAAGATAAGCTATTACTATATTGTAGATTGTGGAGCTGAATTTAGCTTCATAATCTACAATATTTTTCCAAAACAACATGTTCGTCTTAGTGATGAATCTTAAGAAATTGAACAAGTTATGAAATGTACAATTAATGATGTTAATCTCTCTTTTGATGAGGGAGGTCGTCTTCGTGAGACAATTTTTAGAGTTAGTAAAACTGATACTAACAAAGCGGTAGTTCTTGCCGGACTACTTAATAATGCTGATTTCAAAAAGTTTCTTCTTGAGAATATTACAGATGGCGATATTCTTAAAGGAGAAACTGTTTTATTTAATCTATTTACTAATAAAGATTATGTGAAACTTAATCAAAACAAATTAGGTTCTCTACTTAATGACTTTTATAAAGACACTTATCTTAGTGTAGATAATAGTCGTACTGTTAAAGGAATGGGAAGGCTTGATGGTTTCACTTCTGCTGCTGCAAAAACAGTTGGTAAGAATTATACTGCTTCTCTTATTATTAACGAATATAGAAAAGAACTCGTAAAAGACCCTAAAGCTCGTAGAAAACCTTTGCAAATTATTGCAGATGTTAATGATAAGATGTTAGATACTTTCTATAATCGTATTAATGATTTTACTACATATCTTATTAATAAAGATACTTCTCCTAATAGAGCTAAAGAAATGGCTCAACAATATCTTGAATTTGTTAATAAATTAAATGAAATTAATGAACTTAACAAACAAGATAATGAATTGCTACAAACTCTTCAAAATAGAAAAGATGAGTTAGAAAAACAAATAAAGAAATATAATGCTGATGGTAAAAATGCTTTAAAAGAAGGAAATAAAGAAAAAGCAGATGCTGCTAAAAAGAATAAAGAAGAAACCGAAGAAGCTCTAAATAGAGTTAAAGAAGAAGGTAGAAATATTGAAATTGTTAAAAAGCAACGTAATCAAAATGGTGCTGTTATTTCTCGTCAAAGATATGCTATTGCTCATAATATTGTAACTTTATTTGCTGATAGTTACGAAGATAAACAAGGCGTTAAACTTCGTAATTATGCTAATTTAATTATTCAAAGTAGAGCTAATGCTGATTCTTGGTATTTCCAAGTATTTAATACTAAAAATATGACTTCTGTTGTTAAGGAGTTTAATAAAGTAGAAGATATTGAAGAATTTATTGAAGCTCAAGACGAAAACAATGATGTTCTTGATAGTAAATATAATGAGAATAATATAGACGAAACTACTAAATCTTGGGAAGATAATCTTTATAAGAACTTTAATCAAACGATTAATGGTAAACTTAGAATGATTCTTTCTACTATTCCTAAACTTTCTAATAAGTTTAATCCTAATGATACAGTTCAAGCATTAGATACTGAAAATGAGCTTGGTGTTACTACTTATATGGATGCTCAGTATTTGACTGTTCAAATTTATAGTTTTGGAGATTTTAGTAGTGTAAATGCTCTTATTAATAGTCTTGATAAAAAAAGTCAAACTATTAAAGCTCTTTATGGTTTAGGACAATTAGTTAATATGATGAAACAGCATAAAGATTTTGCTAATTTTGTTTATGCTAATTTTGCTAAGCCTATCGCTAATAAAACAATGCTTACTATTTCAGATATATCTAATGAAAATGGTATTGAATTTGATTATAGCAATCCTAATTCATTCCCTGTTGCTGAAATGGTATTTAGAATGAGTAATAAAATTCGTGCTACTTATAATTCTACATATAATGCTGCGGATGTTACTATTTTTAGTAATATTTACAAAGACTTTGTAAAGACTAAAGACAAAAATGTTCTTTCTAATGAACTATTCAAAGTAGTTAATAGATATTTCCCTAATTTTAATAAAGAAGTATTTAATAATTATTTTGATAATCTTTCTGATGGTGAAATACAAGATTCTGTAAACAGTCTTATTCGTAATCTAACTACTGTTATTAATGGTATTGCTTCTCTTAAGAAAACTATCAATGATAGAACTAAAGAATTAGATGCTGCTTATAATGTTAGAAGAGAACAATATAATAAAGATATAGCTGCTTATAATAAACTTTCTGCTAAAGAAAGAAAAGATGTTCCTAAACCTGAATTTCCAAGACATGAATATGTTGATTATGCTAATTATGATTTAAATAAACAAATATATTCTGGTATTATTGGTTTTGCACAACAAATAGCAAACTATACTGATTCTCGTACTCAACTTAATTCTACTAATGCTGAAGGTAATAGTGCTTCGAGTGTTCTTAAAAATTGTTTTATTACAAGATTTTTTGACCAAATTATGGCTGAATCTGAAACTGATTCTAATGTTGGTCTTAAAAATCTATTAGCATATATTACACAAGGTACTAATGATGGTAGTGATAATCAATATTCTAATAATCCTCTTTTCTTTGGACTTAAAGATGAAAATGGACGTGTTATTGAAAAAGGAATGTTTAATCGTACTGCTACTGGATATGAAATAAATGATAATGCTAAAGATATTCTTAAACATAGTCTTTTTGATGGTACTAAAAATACGCAAGATATTAAAGCTGCTAATTATGCTTCAATGAGTAAACTTGATTTCTTTATTACTCAATATATGGCATTTAGAGATAGTACAACTGAAATGACAGAAAATGGTAAAATTAAGAATATTGGTAATCTTAATAGTGCTGTTTATTCTATGCGTATTGGTTCTGATGCTCCTAAGATTTTCTTTATTCGTGCTCCTCGATATAATCGTAATCAAGTTCAATATGCTATTTATGGACATTTAATGGATGAATTTAATATGTTCATAAAAGGTATTAATAAACTATTTGTTCAAGAAGGAGAAACTGTTGTTAATGGGGAACGTGTTCCTATATTTAAAACTCGTACTGATGTAGATAATCTTATTGGTAGAGCTTTCTTTAATGAAAGAACTGCTGATAAACTAAAACAGAACGGAGAAACAGATATGACTTCTGCTATTGTTAAAGATGGCAAATTACAAGGTAATCTATTTAAGTTTCTTCGTCTATTTGAAGTTAATGGTTATAATGCAAGTAAAGAGATAGAAAACATACTTTCCCTCTACGGGGGAGTAGGTCAATCTGGTATGTTAAGTCTTGACAATGACGGCAGACTTAGACTTAATCCTAATGATATTGTCGTTTATAATCCCTCTACTCAAAAGTTTGAATTTAAACTTACACAAGAAAAGAAAGCTCAACTTAAACAAGTAGTTCGTGATTGGACTAATAATTTTCTTATTGAATCTAAAGGTCGTACTGCTGGATTTGTAAAAGTTCTTAAAGATAATAACATTCCTTTTGATGAAAGAACTCTCGATGATTTTCTTCTTAATTCTGCTAATATGAATATGAATTATGATGATTTGTTTGAGGGTGATTATAAATATTATAACGGTGCTCGTGATTTTCTTAAGCGTACTAAAGAATCTCAAGCTGGTGGAGATGGATATTCTGGTTATGATGTTACTGAAAAGTTTAATCCTATTCTTCATGATTTAGAGTGGAATGGCTCTCCTGAAGCTATTACTATTGATTCTAAAGTATTAGATAATAATAACTCCCCCGTAAGGGAACCTGTCATTATCAATGATAAACCTCTTATTGCTAAAAATGGTTTTAGAGGAGTTACTATTTATAATACAGTCAAAGCATCTGATTACGTTGATGATTTACAAAAAGAACTTGAAAGCATTTTCATTGAACAAGGGATGAGTAGAGAAAATGCTCATAATCGTTCTGTTAAAATTGCTTCTGGTTATGGTTTTGCTGGAGGGGATAGGACAAAGATTAATGATGCTCAATCTTATATTACTCTTGAAGAGTTTATTAGACGTAAACATGCTGATGGCACTATTGAAGATTATGCTGATTTAATTAGACAACTTCTTGATGATACTCCTGCTGAACAAATAAATCTTGATGAAATTAATGCTCGTATTCAAGTTCAAAAGAACTTTTATTTTGATAAAGTATTTGATAGTAATACTGGTTTATTCTATCCTCGTCAAATTAAAAATGCTGAATTTGTTCTTATTCCTAAACTTCTTCCTAAAGATAGTCAGCTTAGAAAGATACATGATTGGATGCAATCTAATAATATTGGACAGCTAAATACTGCTGAAACTTCTAAAGCTGCTAAAAAGAATGTATTTACTATTTGGGATGCTAATACTGGAGATTTCAATGAAGATTTTGCTAATAACTTTAATGAATCTTATGTTGAAAATTATTATTATCAATATCTTTATAAACAGCAAGATGTTCCTCAACATATTATGGATGAACACAATAAAGCTGGTGTTCAGATTATGAAAAAGATTATTGATAATATCGTTAATGAAGAAGATGCTAATAATCCTAAACGTAAACAATTAGTTACTTGGGCTAATGAATATCAAAATGCTTATACTGCTAATATAAAAGAAGATTTTAATAATTTTCTTGATGCTATGGGATGGACTTATGATACTAAGACAGGTACTATTGTAAATTCTGACTATGCTACTACTGATATGTATGGGGATAAACTTCCTGACGATGTTATAGAAACTAATAGAACTACTCTTAATTTTGATAATTTCTATACTCGTGCTCGTGAAGAAGCTGCTCGTTTAGGTATGGATAGTAACTTTATGGAATATCTTATACCTGATGAGTTTGGTAATCCTACTATGCCTAATTTTATGAATATAGTTACTGCTAAACTTGAAAGTGTAGCACAATCTATATATAATAATAAAATTACTCGTCAAGTTCTTCCTGGATGGCATGCTGCTCAGATTACTGGAGTTGGTTATAGTAAACGTCTTGAATTTGACCCTAAAACGGGAGTTATGCAAGTATATCTTCCTCGTTGGAGTAATCTTATTCCTAAGACAAATAGCGTTGAAGAAGAAGCTGCTCTTATTAAACAGATGGAAGAAGAAGGAATTGATATTCATATAGGTTATCGTATTCCTACTGAAGGTAAACAATCTATATCTATACTTAAGGTTGTAGGATTTACTAATGATGCTCTTGGTTCTACTATTGTTGTTCCTAATGAGTGGGTAACACAGACTGGTTCTGACTTTGATGTTGATAGTGTCTATGGTATTAGTTGGGAAATGTATTCTACTAAAGATAGAAAAGGTAATATTTCTCTTCATAAAATACCTTTTGAAGAAGATACTGTTGATGAACAAAATTTATATATTCGTTATGTAAATAATGCTATTGATGCTAAAATTAAACGTACTGAAATAGGTCAAGAAATTGAAACTTCTATTCAAGAAATTAAAGACAGACTTAATTTTGTTAATGAACGTGGAGAACTTAATGAAGAATTTCAAGATATTGATACTAATCGTAATAAACTTTTTAAAGAACTTCCCGGTTGGGCAAGAGGTATTTCTACTGATATAGACAGAGCTGCTAAACGTAAAGCTAAAAAAGATAAAACTACTGTTGTAGATATTAGAAGTACTTATCCAGAAATTAGTAAGCAATTTTTAGATTATCTTGAAAAGCATAAAGTTCCTGAGAAAGATTCAAATACTGTAAAAGAGTATGTAGATTATCTTACAGGATTACTTGATATTATGAATCGTCAAGATGGTCTGCCTGCATTTGATAAAGAAGCTTATCAATCAGAAAAAGCTGAGGCTATCCAAGCTATTGTTAAGAAAGCTAAAGATGCTAATTTTAAAAAATATGAAGAAGCTGCTAAGGAAACTGGTATTATGAGTTTTGAAGAATGGTCTAAACAACCATTTGTAGAAAAACTTGATAGACGTGCTCGTAATAATTATATTATTGATAGAATGATTAAGATTATGAATGACTCTACTTCTCGTGAAGAACAATATGGTCGTTCTAATTTTGATAATATTACTAATGGTAAAGATGGTGCTAATGATATTATTGATAAAATATCTGGTGTAGCAAGTCGTCCTCGTAGTCCTTATAATCCTCTTGACCAATTAGATTATTTTGAAGATGCTATGGGTGGTGCAAGACTTAAAGCACTTTCTGTTAATTGGGATACTTTTGTTTCTAAGAATAATCGTATTAGAGCTTTTCTTGACGATAGCGATGTAGTTCAAGTAGTATTAACTCTTGGAGAAAAATCTGCTGATGACAGTGTTATTAGTTATAACGAAGATGAAATTAGAAAGAGTTATGCAGAAGATATAAGCGATTATGAAGATAATACTTCTGATAATGCTGTTGATAAAGAATATCTTATGTATTCGAGAGGTAATAAAGAATTTACTATTAGAGAGTCAAGAATTAATGAACTTAAACCTCTTATTGATAATTTAGATAGCGATTATGATTTAATTACAATTCCTTATCGTGAATTTGTTAAATATAATACTAAAGTATCAACTTCTGATGGAACATATCTTGAAACTAAAGATGAAATAAAAGATTTTCTTCTTAGTGTTCTTGATAAAGAATATGCTGATATGCCTTTTAAGAAAGGTGAATTTTATATTACTAAGACGATGTATGAACTTCTTCAAAGAACTACTCCTGAAGAATTTATAGGTATTCTTAATGGTTATGAAACTTTAACTACATATGATGATGTTGAGTTTATAGATAGAACTATTACTAATGACATTATTAATAAATTTCTTAGCAATGAACAATATACTGAAAAAGATTTAATAGACGCTATTAATAATACTACTAATAATGAAAGATATTATGATAAACTTTCTCATATTAAAGAAGGTAAAAGAATTGCTTATACTACTAATATAGCTAAAGAAGTTATTGATAATAATGAGCTTAAACAAACATATCCTAATGCTTATGAACTTCTTCTATCTAAATATAATGAGAAAAATGGAATAACTGATGTTCCCTCTACGGGGAAGAAGACTAAGAATAAACGTATTCTGTTTACTGCTCGTCGTCTTGGTTGGAGTCGTACTAATCGTAATCTTGTAGGAGACCTTGTTACTACTTATACTTCTCAAACTACTGCACATCACCTCGATGCTGTTAAAATGGGTTCTGTGCCTAATGTTGATGAATTTACTTTTAGTACTTATAAATTTCTTTCTACTCTTGGTATAGACTTTGAGAATGTTATTGGGTTTATAAGACAACCTGTTATTACTAATCTTGTTGCTAATAATAATCTTATTAAATCTACTTTTGTTAGTAGTAGTAATCAAGCTATTAAAATGACTTTAGCTGATATTGCTAATAAATTAGGTTTTAAGAATGGCAAATATGATATTAATTATAATACTTCTAATAATAAGATTATAGATGCTTTCAAAACTAATGCTGCTTTTGTACAACAGTTTAATAATCTATTTGGAATTGATATTAGTAATATGGATAATCAAGATATTATGAATATCAAACTTCCTTTAGATAAACAACGTATGTTTACTCGTATTAAACGTGCTGCTCAAAACAAAGGAGATATTGTTAGTAATGCTGCATTTGATTTTGGTATGTTACTTACGTTTAGAAATATACAAAGAAGTGCTGAAAAAATAAATAGATATATTTCTGCTACTGCTGCTGATAAGTTTGGTGCTAAACCGAGTATTCATGAAACTCGTAGAACAGTAGAACTTATTAATGAACTTAGAAGTGATTATACTTTGAGTAAAGAAGGTAAATCTTTTATTGAACTTATATATCCTTCTGCTGATGAATATCATAGTAGAATAGATGTAGAAAATTCTGAATATAAGTCTATTGCTGCTGTATATGCTTATGCTACTAATCCAAGTCTTCAAACTAATACTAAATTATTTATTACTGAAAATGATGATTTTGATATTACTGAACATATTATTCAACAAACTATTCACCATAAATTTACAGAGCCGGAATATAAAGAATATAAAAGATATGCCATTTCTTGTTTATATAATGAGATAGAAAAGCTATTAACGCCTCTTACGGTCGATAACAAGGGTAGAATTATGCCTAATACAGAAGCTATAAACCAATCCAATGACGAGCTAAAAACAGCTAATGATTATTGGAATGAGGAAAGAAGCCGTATTTGTGGTTATGGTGTTGCTGTTGATGGTGATTTTGATATTAAAAATGTAAATAAACCTACTAAAGCTGATATTAATAAATTTAGTAAACTTACTCCTGCTCAAAAAGTATTATTTATTCAGAAACATTTTCCTGATAATCAAGGTATATTTAATTATATTAAAGTTACTCTTCTTAATAATACTGATGTTAAGTATAGAGGTATTAGTAGACAATATCTTTCATTTGATGACCAAGTAGATAATGTAGAAGATTTACTTTATTTATTTACAAGTAGTTTTTCTAATAGAAATCCTATTATAAAACTTGCTGCTATTGATTTAATTAAGTATGCTTTTATTGCTGAAGGTTTTAATTATAAGTCTGGATATATTTCTAAAATTGTCCCTAATGAAACTTTTTATAAATCTATTGAAGAAGGAGGTCTTGATATTATTGATGAACTAAAATCTCGTGTTAAACAACTTCCTTATACAATGAGGAGTGAAGAGTTTATTGACCAATATGTTCGTAGTCATTCTGATATTGTTCCTATTAAACGTCTTCGTCCTTTGCCTAAAAAAGTATTTAATCAAGAAGCTTTAGAAGAAGTTTATAGTAGATATAATGAAAGTACTCAATTTTTAGCTTCTATGCGTTCTGATAAATTAGTTCATATTGATGCTACTGTAGATAATTCTAATGTTGAAGGTCTTATTAGTAGTCTTGATTTATTTAGACTTGCTGGAGGTTATACTAAAATAGCATTTCCTATTGATGAAAATCATAGCAATACTGTTCTGTATAAAGTAGAAGGTCGTAATGAAGTATTAGACCTTAAAGGTAATGTTGTTGCTTACAAAGATTATTTCTTAGTTCCTCTTAATCTTCTTGATAAGTACGAAACTTATGAATATTCTTATAATAAAAATTATAATGTTTTCAATTCTAAAGAATATTATGATTATACTATTCAAGAATTAACTCGCGAAATGACTTCTGCTCGCGATGCTATCTTTGACTTATATGAACATAGAACTGATAATGATAAAGAAGCTGCTAAATATAGAACAGCTAATGCTAAAATAAGAAGTAATGTTAATAAAAACATACCTTCTGTTCGTATGCCTATTGGTGCTTATAAGTCTGCTGAGATTAATCTTGCAGATAATAAAGATGGCTTGATGGAACTATATGACGGAGGTGATGATTTTACTAAAGGAGGTGTACAAAAACTTGTTGATGGTATAGTAGCTCATGTTAAAGATACTGAAAATAATTTCTCCACTCCTTATGTTCAGTTTAATCCTAACATTAGTCTTAAACGTCTTATTCCCGTTGGTTCTGCTGTTATTCAAAATATAGTAATGAATGATGGTAGTACAATGAATGTTACTATTGCACATCATAAAATTACTGATAAATTTGGTAGAGAAATTGAGCAAATGATGCTTGGTCATACAGATGCGGGTGTTTATGCAGAAGCCATTAAAGAGCTTAATGCTACTCAAACTCTTATTAAGAATGCAGATATTTATAGAGTTACTAAAACAAAAGAGAGTCCTAAACAACTTAAAGATAATGCTTTAAAAGCTGCTACTGATTTAATTGTAGATACTGATAATTCTTATGAAGCTGGCTCACGTCAACTCCCCCGTAGAGCAAAGATTGATGTTATGTCGTCTGCTATTATTAATGAAATATCTTATGATGCTCGTAAGAATAATACTCCTATTGCTAATTCTTTTATACATGAACTTGAACGTTATCATGTAAATAGAAATATGGGTAGTTCTATTGTAGAAAATCGTGGTAATATTTATCGTGCTGCTGCAAGATATTATCGCTCTGCTGCAAACACTCTTATTAATAAACTTAATGCTTTTCAGATGCTTGACAAAGATGGCAATCCTGCAACATATAGTATGGATAGTGCCGAAATGTATGAAGCTCTTGCAGTACATGATGAATACTTTAGAGAAGTAGCTGATATTATATTAAGAGGTATTACTTTTGGCAATCGTATTGCTGATATTATGAAACTTGATATTACTACTGAAGATAAAGAAACTAAAGAAGCTGTTCAACAAATAATTAATAGTATTAATAGTATTAGACAAAATAAGAAACTTGCTGATGCTATGAATAATATTATTAATATTTATTTTAAGAAATATTCTACTAATCCTGAAATAGTTCGTGGTATTCTTGATTTACGTGAATCTTTTGGTGATTTAGATAAAATAGACGCACTTATTGCTGACCCTACTGACATTGATAATAACGAAACGCAAGTTATACTTAAACAAGTTTATAGTATGTTTGCTAAAGCAGAAATGTTTGATGCTCGTAATAATGTCAGGGAATGGAAAGAACGACTTGCTGAAATAGAAGCAATGTCTGGTACTATGGATATTAATAAAGTTATTGATTCTGAAAGAGGTATGATTAGACAAGCTCATAATACTCAATTCCTTGAAGATAGACAAAAGGTTATTGATAATCTAAATGAAGCTTATAATAATCGTAATAATAGTCTTGCTGATTTTGAAAAATATATTCGTGCTAAATATGAAAGAGATAAGTTTATGTATGAAAATACAGAACAACATATTATGGATGAATATTATAAACAAGACCTTGCTCTTAGAGATGAAGTAATGCGTAAAGCTGGTTCTATATATTTTAAATATATGCAACTTAGTCAGCAACTTTATGATACTAATTCTGGTATTGAAGAAACTGATGCAGAAACTGCTAATCGTAAAAGACGTATTATTAGTGCAATGCATCAACTTCGTTCTGAAGTAGATGTTACTGGTGCTGAGAAATCTGAAGAAGATAAAAAGAAAGCTCGTGTTCTTGATAACTTTATTACTAAAAGACGTAAACTTATTGAAAAGTATTTTGATTCTCAAGAATATGATGGTTTCCAAGAAGATTATAAAAGATATAAGAACTATATAGATTCTTATAATGCTACTCATAAATATGATACTCTTGAAAAGAAATTTGCTGATGATGTTCAATATAAAGAAGCTTATGATTGGATTAAAAATAATGGTCGTGTAGCTTTTGGTAAAGAAGAAAGTATTAAACTTCGTCAAGCATTTAAAGACCTTACTGGTAGAGTTAATGTTATTAAGAATAAAACTATTGCTCAATTAAGGAGTGTTGAAGGAGCTATTGATGAATCAGGTATGATTAATCCTATGAAACTTACTGATGCACAAATTGCTCAAATTAGAAATGAAGAATTGTCTGATTTAGCAAAACTTTATGACAATAGTTATGGAGAAATGATTCTTATTAAAGATACTCCTAAAGATGTTCCTTTAATGTATCCTCGTCCTAAGAAGAAAAACAATGACGAAGATATTTATGCTGAACTTAAATACAAAGATAATGCTGCAAAAGTAGTTATTATTACTGAAATAAATGATATACTTGGTAGATGTGTTGATAAAAATACTGGACATTTAGATATTGCTACTTTATTTAATAATGATATTGTTTCAGATGAAGAAAGAGTTAGACTTGCAAGTCTTTATAATAAACTTAGAAATCTTCGTACTGAAAAAATGAGACGTTATAAGAAACGTAAGAATAAAGTTTATGAAGATGCTACTAATGATGTTGCTTTTCTTGATGCTATGAATTATTATCGTACTAATTTACAAAATACTAAGCAAGGTAAACAATTTTTAGATATATTTACTGAACTTGATAATACTGGTAATATAGTTGCTAATTCTTATATTTATGGATATAAAATTCCAAGTGAAGAATATATTGATGATGCAAAAACTGCTGCACGTGATTATATTGAAAAGAATGTAGATTTTGTTCCTAACGAATATTATTATATTGCTAAAAGACAAGCCGAAGAACAAGGAGCTGAAGCTTATGACAAATGGTTTAAACTAAATCATGTTTATAATCCTTATTCTCATAAATGGGAAGCTCTTAAAATTTGGACTAAACTTGAAGCTAAACCTAATAGTGAACTTGCTAAGTCTATTCAGTATGTTCCGTCGTTTGATAATATGGAACGTAATGTTAAATCTGAATATATTAATCCTAAATATAAAGAGTTTAGTAGTAACTATAAAAAAGGTAATCCTAAATATGATTCTAATATAACTCTTAATGAAAAAGAAGAAGCTCTTAGAGAATTATATATTACTACATTAAATAAATATGCTACTACTTATCAAGGAAAACGATTTGTTGGACAAGGATATTTACCTCGTGAACGTAAAACGGAAGTAGATACTCGTTGGGCTATTGGACAACTTGGTGCTCTTATGGGTATGAGTTGGCATAGTGGAGCTGATTCTGATAGTTTCCATAAAGAAGTTGATTATAGTCATGATAGAGAAGCTGAAATGAAAATGCTTTCTTTACTTAAAGGCAAAGGTACTCGTGATTATAAACATCTTCCTATAAAAGGTACTATGAGTGATGAAGAATATGCTAAAGAAGTTGCTAAAGTTCGAGAAGAAAATAGACAAATTAAAGCTGAAAATGAAAAAATAGATAATGCAGCTTTGAATAGAAATTGGAATGAAGTTATGGAGAACTTTGTTCATAATGCTACTATTTTTAATTCTCGTCAAGCAGCTAAACCTTATTTATATCTTCTTCTTGAAGACCTTTCTGTTAATAATGCATACATGATTAAAGGTATTTGGGGTAAGAAACTTATTAAAGATACTTCTTCTTCAACAGATGATGATACTACTTACATGACAGTTCCTCAAACTCGTACTCGAGAAATTGTTCATAATCTTGCTCGACGTTTGCTTTATAGTCAATATCATGAAAATAATACACCACGTGCTATTGCTAATTTCTTACAAAATCTTACTTCTGCTAAATATATGGTATTTAACTTGTATGGTGGTGTTGCTAATATAACTACTGGTAAAGTAAATATTGCTGCTGAAGAATTTGCTAATGAATATTTTGGTTTCTCTGAATTTGCTGCTGCTGAAAAACAATACTTAATGAATAGTGTTGGTATGATTGCTTCTATGTATTCGGATAAAGCTCCTACTCTTACTGCTGCATTTATAAAGCAATTTAATGTTGTTGAGTTTGACCAAATACTTCAATTTGGTGCTGGTAGTGCAAATCTTGATGAAAGTCTTAGAAGAGTTCGTAATTGGATGTATAGTTTTCAATCTGTTGGTGAACATTATATGCAAAATAGCGTTCTTCTTGCTATGCTTAAATCAAATAGATTATATACTGATAAAAACGGAGTTCAACGTATAGGAGATTTTAAAGATTATACTTGGAATATAGAAAGAGAAGCTATGGAACAAGTATTAAAAGATAATGAAATTCTTCTTACTAATTATAGGACTTATGTTGAAGGTCTTAAAGATGCTATTGAACTTAAATATGAAATTAGTACTAATAAAAAGGATTTAAATAGAAGTTTCCTTTATAGTCTTAGAGATAATATTAATCCTGAAACTCAAGCGTTATATCGTAAAACTGCTGAGGCTTATCATAAGAAAAGAGAAGAGCTTATGAAAGATGCTAAAGAACAGTTTATAATTAATCCTACTGTTGAAAGTCTATATGAATTTAAAAACGGTGAAGCTGTTCTAAAGAAAAGCGTTATAGATAATTTTAATGCTAAAGGTAAAAATCCTATTGGAGATTTAGAACATCTTATTGCTGGATTTAAACGTAAAATAGAAGCTGTTAATAAAAAGATTCATGGTGTGTATGATAAAGATGGCGCCGCTCAAATAGAATCAAGATGGTGGGGTAGTCTTGTTATGCAATATCATAAACATCTTTATAATGGTATATTTAAACGTTGGAGAAAGAAAGGTTTTTATTCTGAATTTAGAGGTAGTAGAGAACGTGGTTCTTATATTACTTTTATGGATTTTCTTAGTACTGAGTTTACTAACTTTAAAGAACGTGCTCGAAATAAAGAAGAGAATGGAACTAATATAGCTCTTGCTTCTATTCAAGTCGCTATGGAATCTGCTCTTAATACTATTACTAATGTTGCATTTAATTGGAATAATCTATCTAATTGGGAGAAGTCTAATATAAGACGTAATCTTGGAGATATTAGCGGAGTTCTTGCTGCCGCATTAGTAGTTATGGCTTTATATGGTCTATTTGATGATGACGATATTAGAGATGATACTTTTAAAGCTTCTCTTCTTTATCTTGCAGATAGACTTTATAGTGATAGTTCTATGTATAGTCCTATCGGACTTGTTACTGAATATAAAACAGCTTGGAGTAGTCCTATTGCTTCTGCTAATGGACCAAGTGATTTGCTTAAAGCTATGCTCATGATACCTCAAGCTCTATTTGACCCTGATTTTAATCCTGAATATCAATCTGGTCAATATGCTGGTATGAATAAGTTTGAAGTTCTCTTTAGACGTAATCTTCCTGCTATTAGACCTTGGGATAGAATACAACTTATTACTAAGAATAATAAATATTATAAAGTTGGAGAAAGTCAAATAGGAATTAATATTGCTAAAAACTTTGGCGAAATGCTGAATGAATAAATACTACTATTAGTGGTTGATTCCATGATAAAAAAAAAGGCTCACGATTAGGATGTTATTCCTTCTCGTGAGCCTTTTCTTATTTGTGCTGATTATTAATCTGTTATTATAAATGATTATTATTTTGTAGTAATATTGCTGTTTTTAGCTGTTTTCTGCTTATTATCGAACTTTCTATTTTTATTTGTAATGTTGTTCGGTTTAGAATTATTAAAGCTAATTTCAGCTTTATTTTTCAGTATCATTATTTCAGCATGAATATTATCAATACGTTCATTAGTACCTTTAATAGAATTATAAAGTCTATTAAAATTATAATTAGTAGTAACATTATCTTTACTATTACGACTAATAATAGTAGTAATATCACTTTTTACTTTAGCAATAAATTTTTCAGCAGTACATAATCTTCTAATAATTTCATTATGATTATTAGATATTCTATTTAAGCATAAATAATTAGAAATAAGCAATCCTATAACAATAGCAAAACTTATAATACAAATAACAGTTAAAGACGCCATAATATAAACATCTCCCTCTACGGGCAAGTAGAGGAGCGTAGCGACGAGTATTATTACAATCAGTATTAACAAAACTATGAACATATAAACCATTACAGACCATAATAGTATCACTACGCTTCGCTCCGTGAACTCCCCCGTAGAGGGAACTTTATTCTAATTACTTATCTTCTTGCTTATGTCCTTTAAGACCATCTTTAGCCCATTGCAGAACAAATCCAAGATGTGCCCAAAGGTCATTAATAACTTCTTCCATAGCATATTGCTTGCCAAGTTCTTCACTATAATTCTTTGGGTCTACACAAGAACTGTGTCTAACAGTATCAAAACCAGTAAGAGTATGAGCATTAACAACAGTAGTTTTCTTACCCATAGTCATAACCTCTACATTAGTAATAAACTTCTCAACATCTTCTTTGAGAATCTTAGTACCGTCATTTGCAGGATTGAGAGGAAAATATGCTGCATCAGCAACTTCTTTAGGAGTCCAAGATTTATATCCATCAGGATATATTACTTCATAACCCATATCATCAGGATGAGCGTTACCTGTCTTATAACCATGTTGCAGAGCCATACTTGCACGCATAGGCACAAGTTCTACCATTTTAATTCCAATCGCTTTCATAATTTAATCAAATTTTAATTTAACATCATTATTGTCTTCTTCAACACGAACAACAGAATACCAATCACTATTACCATAATCGTACATAGTAACTTCTTTATCCGGGTCGCATTCTTGAAGAAGTCTAATAAGTTCAATAGCAGTCATTATTTCTTTACTCTAAAATTAGTCATAAAATCTTCAACAGTACGAGCAAATATATTATATTCACTACTATATTTAGGACGATAAGTAATACAATGATACCAAGTACCATTAAATTTCATACGAGCAGAAGTATCAACTATCTCGTATTCTTTCTCTTTATTATTTACTAAACAAACAACTGTTTGCCCAGAAACAATTTCATTAAGTTTTATCATATTACTTTCCAGTTGAACCAAATCCGCCAGCACCACGTTCAGTAGTACCAAGTTCTTCTTGAGTAGAAACTTCATCCCAAATAATACGTTCACGATGACGAACAAGAATTTGAGCAACTTTATCTCCAACTCCATATCTGCTAATACTTAAAGTAGGGTCATCTATATCTCTATGAACAATCATAAGTTCTCCAGTATATCCTTCATCTAAAGTACCGGGGGCGTTTTGCATAATAGCTATAGTTTTAGTATTACTACTTCTTGGACGTATTTCCATTTCATAATCTTCAGGAAGTCTAAAATGAAGTCCTGTATGATAAACTATACGTCCATCAGGTTTGCTTTCTACACGATGAACATAAACATCCATACAAGCGTCACCATCTTTACCATAAGTAGGCAGTTTCACAGTTTCGTCTTCACGAAAAACTTTAACTTCTACTCTATCAAGTTTAGACAGTACATCACGCACCATATACTCCATGTTCTCATTATCTTTGTTATGAATGCCGAGAACAATAGCACTCGCGATAGTTTCTACAAGTTTACTCATTGTTTTATTAATTTAAGCAGCAATCAAAAGATTACCTGCAAGTTCAATTTTACGAGATTTATCTCCATAAAGAAGAGAATCCATTCTCTTAGTACCTTCACTATTATCTACATTAGCATAATATCCAGTAACAGCGCCATAAACACCCCAAGCAGTACCAAGTATTTCACGTTGTCCAGCACCACTAAAATAGTAATTGTTCATTTCAGCAATAGTATTAACTTTCTTCATACTTATTTGAGAATCTTGAATAGCACGCCAATCTCTTGTAACAATTTGTCCAATAGTATGTCCAGTTTGTTTAACTCTAAATTGTTCATCTTCAGTAAGAATAACATTAGCAAATATTTCTTGAGCTTGAGTATCATTCATTTGAATTTTCTTCATGAAATTATATTGTTCATTAAGAAATTGAATTTGATTATCACAAATACCAAGAATTTCAGCAGCAACATCAATTTTCTGATGAACAGATTTAGTATGTCTAAAACTAACAAAATTAGAAGAAGTAGCTATAGCAGCATTAAGAGTATTCTGACAAACAACTCTTATAGGAGTAAACAGAATCTTAACACCACTACTACCATCATGAGAAGTAGTAAATACAAGATAATTTTCTACTGGGTCTCCATCAACAAGAATATTCTTAGGAAGTTTAGCACTTACAAAAATACGTTCTCCACTACCAAAGAAACCAGCAGTTTGCCAAATAGCTTTATCTTTTCCAATAGCTCCATCAAAGAAAGTAAAAGCATCAATATTCTGGACAGGAGTATATCTTTCTTTTACAATTCCAAGAGGTATATTATAATCAGTACGATAAGTAGCATAAGCGTTAGGACAATCTACATAATTATTAGAGCCAAACACAAAACCTCCATTTTCAGGTTTATCAGTATGTATAGGCATTTTAGCAACAAGTTCACATTTAGCTACTTCCCAATCAAGACCAGCAGCAGACATTACATCTGCCGCAGTCTTACATTCTTCTACATTAACAGCACCTCTATATCTAAATGGTGCTCCTTTAACAGCGTAACTCATATCAGTAATTTATTTATTGAGTTTAGTGTATTTACGAAGATTATAATGTTTAGCTTTTACAGCTTCATCTGTAAATATAGGAACTTCATAAAACTCTCTTAGAGCTTTAAGTTTAGGTTCTCTATGGTCTACAACATAAATAGTAAAGCCATTATCATCTATTTTAGAAACAGGAATATTAACAATACTTTGGATATTAAAAGAATGTCTTTCAACAATATCTTTTCTAATTTCACATTGTTGAACAAATTCTCCAGTAACAACACCACCTTTAGAAATAAATATAGGAGTAGATAAATGACTTTCTCCATCAGATAATATATGAGGAGTATATTCTATTTGAGAATTAGTAGCAATATCATAAGCGGCACGAATATATAATTTATAAGCATTAGCATTATAAATTTTACCATTACCACAATGATAAATATGAGGATAACGTTTATTCTTATAGCATCCGTTAGTATTATAATCATCAAACTCATCATTTTTCAATGTAAGAGGACTAAGAATACCAACATTCCAAATCTTATTAATGCTATCAAGTATAAAATCAATATCCTCATCACGTTGAGGCTCAGTATCTTCTATAGCTCTAACAACTCTGATAACTTCTTCAAATCTATTACGTTTAAATTTGTATTCATCAGAATCTTTATCAAGAGAAGCCAATATAATATTAGCTTCTCTTTTAAGAATTATAGAAAGACCCATATCACCAACAGTAGTATAAAAGGTAGCTTCCATATTTTATTTTATTTGCAGACTTTGATTAACTACTTCTTTAGCAATAGTAGGCATACTCGTTTCTTGTTGTTTAGCAACAGAAATAGCTGTTTTCCAATCATCTTTCATAGTTTCGTTAGAAATAGTAGTATTGAATGGAGTCTTAGCATATTGAGAAAGAGCATCACCACCTTTACGGAATAGTTCATAAATAGACATAGTAGTATTAACACTAATACGCATAGTAGTCAAATCAGTAAGAGTAAAAGGTTCAAAATCATCGCCTTTTTCTGCTTTAACATTAGCATTAATACAATCAAGAATACCTTGTAAATCAACATCTTCTCCAGTATATATAATACCTTGACCTACAAGTTCACGCACATAACGTTCAAATTCAGACAAGAAAATATTAACACGAGCCTCATCTACTTCAATAGATGTAGATTGACGAGAAAACAATCTAAATTCAGGAAGTTCAATGAACATATTAGATTTACCATGTTCACCAAAAGTAAGTACAGCTTCAAGAGCAGCATTTTTCAGACGTTCAATACGATTCTTAAAGACAGTTTGTCTATCATTAAACCGTTTCTTTTCATCTTTAAGAGCTTTCTCATCAACTTCCCAAGACTTAATAGCCTTAACATAATTAGTGAGTTTCTCTTTTAATTCTTCTTGTTTGATTTGAAGAGCGTCATACTGTTCATCAGTAATTTCACCTTCAGCAACTTCTACATCATTAAATATACGAAGAATATCATTAGAAATTTCATATAAACTTGCCATAACTCTTTAATGTTTATTATTTTTAAGTTCTTCATACGCTTTACTTTCAAGTTCAGGAGTAAAATCTTCAAGACGAATACCTTTCAAACAAGGACATTGTTTCCATTTAATATAATAATCGCAACCAAGTAATAACAATTCAGTAGAATCAGCAGAAACAGCCATAATCCAATTATCAGGAGAAATCTCTACTTCAACACAAGGGATTATTCGTTTTGGTTTAGGCATATAACCTTTATCGGTTTCATAAAACCAAATATTACATATACCAAAGTAACGACCTGTAAGAACATTATCTTTATGTTCAAACAATCCACCATGCCAAGTAATACCTTTATCATTCTTTTCCCAAGTCTTAGTATCAAAACGATAAGTACCGACAGGCTTTTTACTAAAAGCATCTACATCATGAATAGAACCATCAGGGTCTTTAAATATAGAACTTTTACGTTTATTCTGACAAGTACCATCTCCACTAATTCGCTGCCATTCATCATCTTTAAAAGTAAGAGGAGAAATAATATCCCAACTACAAAGACGTTTAACAAAATCTATTTCCCACGGAGCAGAACTACCAGAATTACCATGAGAAGTAAACACAGCAACAGCTTCAAGAACTTGTTGATACATCCAATCATTAGGACCACCTTCTCCCTTACCATAACCAGCAAGTTTAAGTTCTTTAATAGCGTGTTGACAAATATTACTATGAGATATAATATAAGACAGAGTTTTCTTATTAATAAGAGAACGTTTCTCCATCTTCTTTACATACCTTTTACTCTTTTTCATATACTATAATTATTAACTGTACGAACTTCAGTAGATTTAATCTTACCACAATGAGCACAACGAGAAACAATAACTGTTCCTATAACGTCTTTACGAACATTGGTAAGTTCAAGTTCTTTATAAACTTCGAATTGATGAAGTCTAAAGAAACATTTAACAGAACTATATTTACTCATAATTTAATAAACTTTTTTAGCAATACAATAACATTCAATTCCGCCACAAAAATGTTTTATAAGAGGACAATAATTACAAGACTTATGTTTATTAGGAGTTTTAACTAACTTGAAAGTAGCTTTGTTATTACTAACAATATCATAAGTTTCATAATAAAAAGGTTCTCCTATTGGAACATCGAAATATTCTCCTACATAATTTTTATAAGAAAATATAGGAGAATTGCCAGTATCAATCATTTAATGAACACGTTTACGAGGATAATCTGCAACATGATATTTAGGATTAAGATAGCCATAAAGACGAGTTCTCTCCATAGGAGTTAATTCTTTATGTCTATCTAATCTATCTTGAGCATCAGCATACTTTTTATAAAGACGCTTAGGAACAAGAAGACGATATACTCTACCAGCACATTCTACGTTCATGCCAGTAAGACCTTTACGCATAACTTGAACTTTATAAGGAGTTTTATCCTCATAGTTTCTACCTTTTTGATTACTTGTGAAAAAGTTTCTGAAAAGACCTTTAAAAATATCTATAACTTTATTATTTAAATGTTTAACAATATATTAAGTAAATTCTTTAACTACTTTAATACACTCAGCTTTGAGTTTAGAACAAGGTTCTCCATCAATATCAGAAGGGTCTGCAATACTAAACCAACCATCTTCCGGAAGACGAAGAATAGGAGTACCATTTTTAGTACGGTAAACTTCATTACCCCACCAATTAATACATTCAAATTTAACTTCAACGAAAGTCATAACCAAGTTCAATTAGTTCTTGTCTAATCATACCAGCAATAATCTTAGCATTAGGATGAGGAGCTCCAGTAGTACCATAATAACGTAAATCAAGAATAGCACGCCATTCAAGAATAGAATACGTATAAGCACAACGAGTAGCAGTATCGATAGGAAGAACACCACGAGCATCTTGACGGTTCATACCATATTCATCAACAAGAGTTTTATAATTAATAAAACTATCATTACAAGAACTAATATATTGATATGCTTTTTGATGTTCTATATTATCATCAATCCAATCAGCAAATAAAGGTTCTTCATTAAAATGTGTAGCAATTTCATCACTCATCCAATGAGGCTTACAAATAGTACCATCTTCATAAACATAACGAGTAGATTGTTCGGCAATGTTATTAGGACTAACTCTATTTAATTCACGAGAAGTACTAATTTGAGTATCAACACAAAATGTCCAACGAGCAAGATTTTCAAAAGCAGCTTGACAAGAATTAAATTCAACTTCACTAACTCTATGTTCATGAATATATTTCCATAAAACAGGATTATCTTTTTCTCTATCTAACATAAAATTAGCATTAGTAGCTACATATATATAATCATGACAAGTAATCCATTTGATATAAGGACTTTCTATATATTTATTAATAGCCATCCCAAAAGCACCTTGCCATGCTAATGCAGGAACCATAGCATACACAGTTTCATGACGAAACATACTCCAATGATGACTATTAATAAGTCTCATATAAGTAGCTTCATCATTACCAGTTTCTCGTTTATAACATATTCTTGCACAACGAGCAACATGAGCTTTAACATCTTCACCTTGTCTCCAAAGTTCAACTTTAGGCTGAATAATTTTCATATCTTATTTCTTATTAACAATAAATTCTACATAACTAAGAACTTTATAGAATAAAGCCATTTTAGTACCGTTATTTTCAATAACTTCATCAACACCGAAATCAATAGTTTCACTATCATGATTATCAGTATCTCCAGCATCATTGCGTCTTACTTCAATCACTCCCCCGTAGAGGGAATCATTACTAATTCGTAACGCATCAGCTTCATTAGCAAATCTAACATCAGGAACAATACAAAGCCTTCTACTTTCAGCTTTATCAACAATTTTACCAATAGCACATTTAATCCAAATATTATCATCAAGTTTATTGCGACAAACCTCTGTTCCAAAATATTGCAAAAGAGAACGAAGTTTAATACAAACTAACTTATCGCTATTAACTTTAAGATAAGTATTAAGACTAAAAGATTTAAGAGTATCAATATGCACAATAGCAACCTCGTTTCCAGGTCGTTGATTAGCATTTTCAATAAAATCATTAGTATTAAAACAATACCAAAGCTCATCTTTATACTTTCTATCATCAAAATATTTACGAGGAATATTATAAAGAATAGAAAGAATATCTTTCAGAGGGTCGGCAAAATGAATAATTCTATCTTTAAGACCAGCATCAGAAATATGTCTTTTAAAAAGCCAATCTTGATATTTAGCTTTACTAACACCGGCAGCAAAAATATAATTAATCATACTTGCGACTGTATCTTTACCAGAGTTCTTAACTCCAGCAATACCTATAACAAAATTCTTCATGTTCAAATATAGTAATATTATGTTAGAATAACTAATTTATTTTCAGAAAAATATTAATTATTATTTAAGCTATTTTTAGCTAAATATGGCAAATCAATACAGTTAATCACCGAACTACATTCATTGCATTACATAGCTAAAAATAGCTGTTTTAGAGTATCTGCCACACATCACACAGGCTATCACTTTCGACATATTCAAATCGAACATTACCACGAGCAGCAGTTTCAGCAATAACATATTGTTTAACTTCATTATGTAGTATAGCTTTAAGACGACCATAATCATCTACTCTACATTTTCTACATTGAGCATCAAACTTTTTATTACTAAGTAAAAGAAAATATTCATAACATAGAGTATTAGGATTATATCTCTTAACCTCAACATAGTATCTATACAGTTTTTTAATAGTAGGCACAATAAAAGCCCCATCTTTATTCAAGTATGGAGCTTTTCTATCAGTAACAGGAGCAACTAACTCATATTGGACAATCATATATTAAAGTAAATGAACTTGTTTAATATGAAATGGTACATCATTTACACCACTACGTTCACCATAAGTAATAAATAAAACTTTACCAATAAATTGCTCTTTATTCTTAAGAACTTCTCTTTGAAAATCAAGAGTTTCGCTCAAATGACATTCAAAAGTAGCATCATTTACATCATTGCGACATAACAATAGAGGAATATCTGGACGTTTAACTCCTTCAGGATAAATATCAATAATCTTGAATTTGCCATCAGTAATAGCTTTAAACTTAATCATACTTTGATTACGTTTGCCATATTGATATTCAGCATCTGGTTTACGAAGTATAAGACCTTCAAATCCTAATGCTATATAAGTATCTCTACAACGAACGGCAGTATCATTGTCATTAATATCTAAATTAGGAAGAACAATAAGACGTTCTTTATTATTTAGATGAGCTTCTTTAGAAGTAAATGTTTTAACACAATTTCCTTGACGAGAAAGAAGAAAATTCATTCTCTCATCTTGCATAGTATCTTCTATTGCAATATCATAGCACCAATATTGAAGAAGTTTATTTTCAGCACACTTAGGGTCTTTAACAAAATGATTAATCTCATTAACCGTATGACCCGGAAGATATACTTCTCCATCAAGAATGTAATTTTCATCAACCATTCGTTCAAGAAGTTTATTATCAAGAACAGAAAGAAGATAATCTTCAAGATAACTTAGACTATTCCAATAAGTTCCCTCTCGACTTTGAAACTTTAGACCAATAGGTTTAAACATATTACCACTATTAACATAAGCACTAATAAAACATCTAAGACCATTAATCTTCCATTGACCAAGATAATAAGGAACTTTATTAAATAGTTTGTTATTTACATTATCATAAACTTTAGCAAGCATAGGAAGAAGACTTCCATCAGCAGTAGTACGATAAGCAGGCAGATAAGCGGATAGATAAGACAATAGTTCTCCCTCTACGGGCAGAGTAGTATTATCTTTTAGCTCACTCAGAAGTTTATAACCAGCTTTACGTTTTGCAGCAATACGCGATTTAACTTCATCTTCCGGCTTTCTATGAGTATGAATAATATCACGAGTAATAGTTTTACCAACTATACCATGATATACTTCAATAGATGTAAAATCAAATGGTGTTGCAATCCAAACACAAGGTTGACCAAAATTATTACGTCTATACAAAGAAAGTTGATAATTAAAAGGATACATATTATATTATTTATTATCTGAAATATTAACTATAATAGCAACAACTATAAAAACTATCACATTAACAACAATCCAAAAACTAAGACTTCCAAAACTAAATCCAGAAAGTCCATCATATTCAGAACCCATAATATTATTTCTTTTTAAAACTAAATGTCATAGCACTAATAGGAACTCCAGCAGACTTAATCTTAATAGACTTTTTACGTTCTTTCTTTTTAGGAGCATTAAGTTCTGCAAGTAAGTCAGGATTAGAAGACTTAACTTCATCGCCAGTTCGAGCATTAATATACTGATATACTACTTCTCCAGTAAACATATCATGAGTAACATAACGAACATAAACATTAGGAGGAAGTTTTTTCTTCTTCTTAATTTCTTTCTTATTCTTAGTAGGAGGAATATAAGGATGTTCATATTCAAAAACAATATTATCTATATGTCTTTGAATAAGTTTATCAATATATTCATTATATAGTAATTGATTAGTAAGTTTAAGTAAATATCTATAATAGTCAGACATACAAGCTTTATAATTAAAATTGGTAGTCATCATAGGTCTGCCACAAGAATATTCAATAGTACAATTTAAATCTTTAATAAGATTATCAAGAATTTTACAAATATCATCATCAGTATAATACTCATGAGTTCTTTTAAATTCCATATAATCTATATCAGGATAATCAATATTAAGCACATCATCAGAAGTACTTATAGGATTATGATATGTTAGACTAAGAACATTCCGACTCATTATCGTAATAGTTTATATTAGTATTTTTATCATAATCATAGAGAAATATAATAGTATGATTAGTATCATCGGCAGGACTATATTTCTTTATAGCGGCTTCATAAAAATTATTAGCTGTTTCTAAATCATTAGTAGCACATATAGTATCTCTATTATTATTAACAATAATACCAACTTCATATCTAAACATATCAAAAGAATCGTCTTCAAACATAATATATCATTTACGTTTATATACGATAATTCGTTGAGGCTTACCTATAAGAACATGACAATATTTAAACCAATTAATCAAGTTCCAAGTAGGATAACCTTTAGCAATACCATCAATAGTAGTAAAATTACCTTTCTCGTAATCGAAATTAGAATAAATCCAATTACCGTCTTCATCAATAAGTTTAAACCTTTCTATTAAATCAAGGTCATCATTGTTGAAATCAACTTCTCCATAAAGATATATATCTTTAGCTGCAACTATAACACCATCTTTTCTTTCAAATTGGATAGCACCATAATACTTAGCAGATTTATCAATACGAAGTTCTTGTTCTTCAGTAATTGGTTCCATAACAACAGGGATACGATGATTTTTAATAATATCAATATGGCAAATCGTTACTCCATCCGGTCGTATCCCAAGTAGGTTTATTATTTTTTCTTTCATAATTAGATATATAATTAATTGTTTGTTTAATCAAATTAACGACTTCATCAAATCTATGCTTTGAAACAAGTTCAGCAAAATCTTTAGCACAATAAGCATTAGGAATAAGAAGAGGAATAATTCGATAATTGTTTCTAAGCCAAATAGCTTCATGCTTACCAGTAGTATCATTATCCATAAGAGAAACAATTTTACCTCCATCAGAAAGTTTTCCTCTTAGCCAGTCAAATTCATTTTGACGAAGTTTATAAGTTTCATGTGGTATATTAATTACACCAACTTTTTTGTCTACTCCCCCGTAGAGGGAAGTTATGCGTAATATAGCCGCTCCTAAACTAACTCTATCTTTTGTAGACTTAGTTATAACAATAATATCATAATCTGTTTTATCAAGATTATAAATACCTTCAAGATGATTACAATTAGTTATAAATCGAGTAACAGCTTTATCCCTATTAGGAAAATAAAGTTTGATATTATAAATACCAGACCTATCTTGACCAAGACAATAACCATAACAAGGGTCATTAGTACGATAAAAATACTTAGGCTCAGGATTAATTTTTCTGTTAATATAATATTGCTCAACAGGATAAATGAAATTAATATTAAGAAATTGTAATGGAACACCGAAACGACCCCAATATTCTTTATCATATTCGTTCCAATCTCTAACTACAAGTTCTATATTTGGCTTTTTATGTTTAATAGCTACAATTCCAGTATTAATTTCATTAATCAGATTTATGTCTTTTTCTTGACCATAAAAAATATCTTTAAAAGTAAAAGTTATATGACGAAGTACTTTAACAAAATCTTCACGATTACTAATATCGTATTGCTTATTATAAATACCTCCCATAATAAGAGCAACAACATCAAAACAATCTCCCCAAAAATATCCAGCAAAATCTCTAAACTTTAGTTTACCTTTACTATCATATCTAAAACCACAAGTAGGATGAATATCATCTCTTATAGGAGAACATATTAATTCCCCAGTATCAATACAATACTGTACAAGTTTATCTGATAGATTAAGATAAGTACTAAATATAGTAACTTGACTAACCTTACTTAGAATAAGTTGTTTAGTAAGTTTAGAAGAATTAATGTTTCTACCCATTACAATAAGTTAAAAAAAATGGACTTCGCTATGATAAATACCACAACGAAGCCCACTAATTAGAGTAAAATTAAAAGAAGTATCAAAACCTTAGAATGGCATATCGTCAGCGGCTTCAGTAGCAATACCTGCGAAATTTCCACCACCTACCATAGGGTCTACAACAGGAACGCCACCCATACCAGCAGCCATAGCACCAGTACCAGGAGTAGGCATATTAGGAGCTTTAGCTTTTTCAACATTCATCGGAATGATAGCTTCTTTAACACTATCAATACGGATAGAGGGAGGAGTATTTTGTTTATAGATTTCAATACAACCTTCTCCAACAAAAGACGGGAAAGACAAATCTCCGTTATTAATAGGTTGCCAACCCTTCTTAGGAGTCTTAACATAACGAAGCATTTTGAGCCAAAGAGCAACATTCTTTCCATCCTTAGTTTTGAAATAAGGCTGACCATCACGACCTCTATTCATAATATTCTCAAAGTTCTCAAAGAGAGTCTTCCAACCAGCAATAACAACTTCCGGTTCAACAGGAGAATATTCACCTTGTTCATCAAAGTCTTCATAAGACAAAGACAAAGCGGCTTCTTCTTCTTCTGTTAGTTCACGACCTTTAAGAACGAAAACATTAAGAATATGTTTCAACCAATCAAATACAGAATTAACTTTCCATTCTTCTTTACCGCCAGGAATAGTATTGGCATTACTTTCAACAGCAGTAAATGTCAAAGGTTGGTAATGACGCTTGTTTACTTCTTCTTCATTAGAAGCAAATGTAATAGTAAGTTTAGGTATTTCAAGACCGTTAAATGACGGCATACCAGTCTTATCTTCGCCAATCTGAATCATGCTAACAACAACACTATCAAGATGACCTAAGAACAAACCATTTTGTTTAGCTTGTTCATGACTAAATTTAAGACGAGTAGTACCACGAGCGGAACCAATACCTCTTCTACTAACTTTCTTAGTTTCAACCGGAGCTTCAGCAGCTACCGCGCCAGTAGCTACATTTTCATTTTCTTTTGCCATAATGACATTAATTTTAATTAAACGTTTAATTATACAATAAAAGTCGAGAACATAATCATCAAGATTACATTCCCGACTTTAAATTACAGGAGAAAGAACAGATTACTCTTCAGAACCACCTTTACCGATACGAGCAGGCTCTTTGTCGCTGTATTCACCGAGAACGATAGCCTTAACAGTTACTTCCTTATAACCATCGCTCAGAACAATATCCTGAATATCTTCGACATCAACATCGAATACACGGTTAAGTTCAGTAGCTGTATCGCCCATATCAGCTTTCAGTTGCTTCCAAACATTAGAATCGGTGAAAGTCAGAGAAGTTCCAGCACCTGTAAGACCAGCAGGATTTGCAGCTTTAGAACCTTTATATTTCGGCAATTCACGAGGAGTAACGAAAGCAGAAAGAATATCAATCTGTTCCTCTTTAGTAATACCGTCACGAGAAAGAGCTTCTTTAGTTTCGTCGTCAGCTTGCTGCATAGCTTGTTCAAGCATATCTGCAAAGTTCTGAGAAACAAACTTAATCTTATCGTTCTTAGTCAGACGTTCAGTAGAAGTCTTCTGATTACCTTTGGTATCATATTCAACAATACCTTTAGCAATCGCCCACATATCGAAAGCCTTATGAATGGCAATAGCAGCTTCAGGAGAACCAACTTCCAGACCTTGCTCTTTACAGAAAGCAACAACCTGAGCATCCTTAGCAGCAATAGCTGCATCAATGTTATCGACATTGTTCAAGAACATAACATAGTCACCATGACCAATTCCAAGAACACGACTTACCGGAGGAGTAATACGGAAATTACCTTCAGTAGAAACTACGATAACTTGAGGTTCAACACTTACATTACGCTGTCCAGCATTAACTGCACTAAAACCAAATCCCATTGCTTTACCATTAGTTTTCATAATACGAAAATTTTAAAAATGAATAATTGAGTTATTTTATTTAATACTATTCTTTTTATAAGGAGTGAAATCTATAATATCTCCTATATGATTTTTATTGGCTAAATTAGTAATTTCTTCTTTAGTTGCTCTACGCCATAAAGAACCATATAAACTTTTCTTTTTACCACGCACAACTTCTGCTATTGAAACCCATGAGCAGTTACAAAGTTGAGCGGCTTTGTGAGCACTAATATAAGTAGCAATTTTATTTCCAAATATACAAGTTATAGGATTTTGTTGAGTAATACGAGATTTATCTCTACATCCATTATATGTAACATTGTAGCTTCTATCACACCATTCGAGATTGTTTACATTGTTATTTTTAGTATTACAATCTTTATGATTTATTTCAGGAAGTCTATTTGGATTAGGAATAAAGGCTGTTGCAACAAGTCTATGAATAGAACAATATCTATAAACAGTCTTTTTATTAATTCTAAAATTTAAAGCACAACGAGCATAATTTCTATCATATTTTACAGAAACAATAGAATTATTATCTTTATTAATAACAACTCCATTCTCATTAACTTTATATTTAGTTTTAATCCAACCATCAATAATTACATCTTTATACATATTAATTTGCTTCTTCTACTTCAATAATATCAGCATCATCAAGTTCTTTACCAGCTACTATTTTTAATTCAGTAGTTTCACAAACACCAAATAAAATATCTGATGCTATATCGCGAGCAGCCAATGTAAAAGCACGATGCCCAATCAGTATTCGAGGATATTTCTTATAAGTATCTTTTTCAAACATTTCAGCTTGCATAGCTTCACTATAACTAAAATGTCCTTTAGCAGTAATTTCTTTACCATTAACAATACGAGTGATTTCATATTCAGTAACGAAATCAACAGGTTTATTAGGAATACGATAAACTGGTGTTTTACCAGACTTAGCAATTTCAGCAATTTGCTGACGATTAATACCAATTCCAAAAGATTTTGTATTCAACTGATAATCTTTATACATATTACCATTAAAATCTTGATACCATTTAACAGGATAAACATAAATATTATCAGTATTATTATTAGATATATCAATCTTAGCTTTTTCTTCAGCTTCTTTTTGACTAACACATCTAACTACATACTCAGGAAAACTACCGTCAATATAAACATTGATACCATCTGTATATTCATACAGAGGTTGATAATCTTTAAGACATCTCCAAGTACAACCTGCCCTTGATAACAATGCTTTGACAATATGAATATCAGCTCCAGTCTTACCATTAATAACATGAATATGTTCAATACAAGTACTAAAAGGTAGTTGTAAATCTTGTGCTCTCATAAGAACTGCAAGACCATCATTAACACTCTTAATTCCTCCTTTATCACTTCTCATTACTTTAGTAAGAAAATTCTCAGCAGCAACAAGTTGTTTTTCATCAAAGAAATTAATTGCATTAATACCACCATTGATACCGTGTTGAACAGGATGTTTAGCAATAGGAGCGACTTCTTTTCTTCCTACAAGTTGAGCAGGAGATTCATTCTCAACTTGTTCTTGCTTTTCTTCTTGTTCTTTCACCATTATTTCAAAGAGCATTTGTTTTATTAACACTACAAATATAAGAGAAGTATTCCATACTACAAAATAATATCACCGGAATTTTCGTCATATCCGACAAAATTTTCCGTATCATTTATAACTTTAATAGTAGAAACCTCTTTCTCTTTATTCATCTTATCACTTTCAACAGTCCCAGCACAATAAACCCGATATGTTTTAGTCGGCACACCATTAAAAGCGACATTAGTAAAACGAGTTTTAACATCTATAATATTATCACATAACGGAGAAGTGAAAATCACCACGTCAGTAGCTATTTTTAGCTTCGGATTAGACGCTGATTTTATAGATAATACATTGATAGCCTTATTATTAAATAGCCTCTCATTTGCCGTAGATTGGGCTTGCGAGCCAACAACACGAGGTTTACCTTTATTAGCACCACTCTTAACAAGAATAGGAACTCCCATATCATCAACAGCAATAGCATCATCTATACAATCATGATAATCTCCACATTTAATATCTGGAAACTCATTCAGATATTTAGTAACTTTAGCAGCATATTCTCCTCTCTTAGAAATAATAAGAATTTGTTTACCCAAATTGGCAAGACAAATATCTTTAATTGCTTCTAATTTAGCAGAATTATCACTAACTAAATCTCTACGTTGTTTAGCAATAGTATAAAAAGTACAAGCTCTTTCAAATAGTATATTAGGATTATAAATATCATCTATTTGTTTCATAAAAGGAACATTAGTATCTAAATCCTCTCTCCAACCATTTTCATGAGCGATAGTATTACGAAATTCAGCAGCACTAATACCAAGTTTCTCATCACCTTTCTTACACTTTTCAATATTAGAAAGGTCTCCAAAAATAGAAACAGAAGTAGTAATATAATCAGTATATTTATTATAGATAGTTCTATCATCTTCAGAAAGCTCAACTCCATATCGGTGTTCCTCTACGGGGGAGTAAATATTATCTTGGCGAATAGCAACATCTAAATCAGCAGTCTCAATAGACGGAAGAACATTACGAACATTAGAAATAAATTCATTATTCATTATATTCTTAGTAAGAATAGCTAAAGTAAAATGACTTTCTTTAGCAAGTTTAGTAATAATTGGAATATTATCATTAACCCCAACAGTAAGAGTAAGCATATACTCATAATGATATTGAGGTTTAACAAAATCGACACTAAGTATTCTTATATTATAACCATTATCTGAATTAACATTTTGACTATTGAGATAATCATAAATACCTTTACGAGTATTATAATAATCTACAACAATAAATATTTGTTTGTCTGGATGCTTCTTACAGAAAGGAATAATAACAGAATAAACAAGTTTAGGAATTACATCAGTAGAAAAACAATAAACACTTGCTTTTCCTTTATTATTCTGAAAACCATTAATAACTTGTGTTATCAGCTTGTCTTCATTCTTCATCTAAGTCATCAAAAAGAGAGTTATACTGACCAGACATTTTCTTAATAAGAACTTTACCACTTTTAGTACCAGCAGCTTTATCTCCTTTTTGATTAGGAGAAATATTAAGCTTAATAGGGTCAATAATCTTAAGAGCTTCTTGATAATAATACGAATAGTTAATATTACGATATTCTATACGTTTATCATCTAAAGTATTAAGAATAGTAACCTGTTTACCAGCACATAAGTTACTTCTATCACCAGTATTATCATTAACTTTTTCAACAGTACCACCTTTATTAGTAACATAAAATCTTACATTTCTTTGCATAAGATTTCTAACATTACCTTCAGTATATTCTACATGAAATTGTCTACCAACATTCTGAGTTTTACAGAAATCAAGAATATTACGACAATCATATAGTGTTTCAAGAACAGGTTTATTATAAAGAAAATAGTTTTCTACAGCTTGAGCAACAATAGGCATATCATATCCTTTAGACAAATCTCGAAGATACATCTTAGGATTAAAAGCACCTTTATAAGTAATCTTATTATTTAACTCTTTAACAATATAGTTATTAATATCACGATTAATATAACAATCGTACTCTTCACTATCTGCATCAAGTTTAGTAAGTTTCTTCCAATTTTCAGCAATTTGTTCAAACTTGTCTTTATCTCGCTTATAAAGTTTAATAACTATACCATCTGTATTAGCCGACATAACTTCAATACCTGCAAGTTCAAGTTGTTCACAAAGCATCATAATCATAAGTTGCCCATTAATAGTAACTTTAAGCACAGCAAGTCTATCACATAAATCACCTTTCTCAAATCCGAGTTTTCCATAGATTGAATTAATCACAATCTTTAGAGCTTCAGCAAGAAGACCAGCAGGAACTCCATCAATATAATCTTCTTTACTATGTTTTGCTTTAACGCGAGTGTCTTTAAGCCAAGTTATAAGTTTAGCAAAAATGCCCTCATTCATATGAGCAGGAGCAATTTTATAAACACTCATCAGAGAAGGATAAAAAGATGCAATATCCCAATGTACATAAACATAACTATTGTCTGTTATTACATCCCAAACAGAAGGAGCATCAGAATCTTTATTACCACCTTCTTTACAATCATAAAGTTGTATATCTTTAATAAAAGTAAGTTTACTCTTCAATTCTCTTGGAATATCTTGAGTATGAAGACCACCAGTAGCAATAGTATAAACAAGATTATTAAGTTTAATCTCAAACCAACCACTATCGTTATTAGTTTTAAGATATTTTAAATTAGGATATTTAGGAGCAATTTCTTTCAGAGCTTTTTTCCCAATAGAATAAATGATAACTTGTTTCATTTCATCTATAAATTCTTGAAGTTCAGGAGTCTGAAACTTAATAAAAGGAAAAATAACACGCTTAAAAGCCATAGCAGTACGTTCAGTCTTACGACCTTGCCATTGACTTGGAGCAAGACCACTAAAATCACTATAAAACTTAACAAACAATCTATCAGCAATATTACTTCGAGAACTACTTAAAACATCAACTTCATACGCTTTAGATATATTATATCGTAAACGAATTTCATCAATGTAAAGTCTAATCATTTCACATACAATATAAACATCATTTGTGTTATAGTGCATAACATCATCAATCCACTCATCAATCATATATCTATCCCACTTATTGACAAGTTGATTAACTTTATCAGCAGGAAGACCAGAATAACGAGCATCTTTTTGATATAAATGAATATCCTTTTCACTAATAGGAGGAAGTTCATGTTCAAGAAGTTCATACCATTGTAAATTAATAGAAGTCTGTTTAAGACTCTTACCAAAATAAATAGTATTACCAGCTTTATCAGTACCTTTACCAACTTTATTAAGAGCAAAGATGGTCATAATATCAATATCTACATAAGGCAGACTATATTTTCTAAGAGTAGAAAGAAAATAATCATGTTTACTCATTTCAGGATTATCTTGCATATCAATAATATGCTTACTAAGTTCATATAGTTTAGTAATAAGTTCTTTAGTACTATTGGTTTGATTTGCAAACATAAGAAGTCCAGCAACCATAAGTCTATCATATCGAGAACTATTATAACCAAACATATCAGAACGTATAGCTACATTTTTATCGTCATAATGAGGACGCATATAATTAAGATAACCAAGCATTTGAAGTAATTGACTATCATCTTTATCAGTAATATAGAATTTTTTCTTAGCAACAGTATCAAGTTTTTGCTTAATTTCTTCCACAGTATATTTTTGAACTAAAGGAATAGGTATTTTCTTTTTAGAACCATCATGACAATCAGCAAAAACTCTAAGATAACTTCCAACATCTGTAATCACAATAGAAAAGAAATTAGGAAGTACTTCAACGTCATAAGCATAAGATAATATCATAACTTAATATTAAGAATCATTTATAGCTTTGGTTAATTGTTTCATAAAAATATCTTTTAAGTTTTGATTATCGTAATACATAACGCCAGGACTAATAACAGTCTTAACAGCAAATTTACCTCTATTACAACTATACAATCCAAAATCATATATTTGTTTATCAAGGATAATTACTTTTTTAGGCTTAATACGAGAAACTTCATAAATAAGATTAGTAAAGCAAGATTTAACTGCATCTTTTTCCAGATTAAAATCTGTTTTATTAAAACATTTAATAGTACGAGTTACATAACAATCTTCAAATAACTCTTTACCAACAATGTCTTTGTAAGCATCTTGCATAATCTTCAAAATAGTAGGATATCCAATACCAGCTTTAACATCATAAGATGGTAAAATCACAACAGTATCAGTATAAATATTACCAACACCGAGTATGATTTTATCATCTTCATCAGCATAAATACGGCAAGGACATTTAGAACAAATTTCACAAATTGAAATAAAGAGATTAGTACTCATATGTTCAACAGAAAGCTCAACATCTTTCTTTTTACGTCTAACTCCCATAACAAAGCACTAATTCTTTATGAGCACGAGAACAACCAACATATAGACGACGAAGCAAATCATCTTGGTCAGGATAAGGATGTCCCATACGGTCATAAACCATATTATTAACATCAACAAATACAGAATCGTAAGTACTACCCTGACTCTTATGTGCAGTTATAGCAAAACCATAATCAATATCTCTATCATATAAAGTTCTGCCAGTTCTATCTATAATATTAGCTGCAATAAGATATTTCTTCTTAAACGCATAATACTCTTTCCAACGAGCAACACGAGTACCACCATTAGCATTTTTAGCAGCACTAATCAAATCCGTAATAGTCTTATGATATTTCTGAATAGTAAACTTATCTCTATGGTCAATAACGAATAAAGGTCGAGTAATAGTTCCACCATGAATAAGTTGGAACTTAACAAGAAAACCTTTAAATCCGTATGTGTCATCAACAAAATCTACAATATCATTAATGATATATTCTTCAGAATTGTTAATAACAATTTCCATAAATTCGTTCACAATAGTTTCATAAGACATAATCAAATCGTTCTTCGTAATAATATTTTTATCAGAATCACGAATGATAGTATTACGTATATAATTATTCCAACCGCTAACACAAGCATTAGTATAACCGATAATACGATACATATCAATATTCTTTGTATAAGCTTCATCGGAAAAAGACATATCAATTACGTTCTTAAATGCAGTAGAATTACATATACTAAAACCTTCTCCAATATCATTATAATTAGTAGCACCAACATGATTACTTACATATTCTAAAAATCTATAAGTTTTATGCTCTATATCATAACGAAGAAGATTAAGTAAACCAGTAATAGGATTATTAGCAGCCTGTCTAACAACTTGTTTAAGATGATATACTTCAAAACATCTATCAAAAGCAACTGATTTAGTTTCATTTACAGGTGCAAGCTGATAAGCATCTCCAATAAACAAAATCTTAATAGAAAGCTCCTTACATTTCTTACAAACGTAAGTAACAAGTTTAGCAGGAAGCATAGAAGCCTCATCAATTAACAATAGCTTAACATTTTCAAGTTTAGGTTTAGCCATAGGATTAAATTGAGGAGTATTAGGGTCAAAATCTTCAAGTCTTAAATCAAGTCTAAGACCAAAAGTACTCTGAATAGTATCAACATTCTTACCACCAAGAGCTTGACTAAAAACACGACAAGCCTTATGAGTAGGAGAAGTACATTTAATCACACTATTGCTATATTTACAATGTGCAATAATGTACTTAGTAATAAATGTTTTACCAGTACCACCAGCACCAGTTAACCCTACTATATATTTAGCAGGGTCAAAAGGTGCAGCAATAAAATCAATAATATTACCTATTGCAATTTGTTGGTCATCGGTAAAAGTATATTTACTACTATCTGTTTTATCTTTACCAATATTATCAAGTTGCATTAATTCTTTTATCAATTATAGCATTAAAAATTTCTTTAGCATTTTCACGATAGAATTGACGAGCAGCGTGAGCAACAGGATTACTATAATCTTCGTAAATTTCTTTAATCAGAAAAACTTTCTTATTAAGAACTTTATCTCTAATTATATTTCCTTTAACACTACAACCTTCAATAAACGGAAGCCAATGGAGAGTATTTCTATTACCCAAATCATCTTGATTACAAATATAACAAATTCGCTCTTTAAGATTATGAGAATGAGTATAGATGCGAGCATAACCTTTACAGGTATAACATTCCTCTTTAATATTATATCTATTACCAGCAACTTGCACTTCATAATCAGCAGTTAAAGTAATAAATACAACACCAATAAGATTTCTTTCTACAACTTCAAACCTACCATCACTTTTAGTGGTTTGTCTCTCTTTCTTTTTAGTAGGTGCGAGAGAAAAGTTAAAAGTCGGCATAACATCTTGCTATTTAGTTTTAGCTTTACGCATGGCATTTTTGCTCATAGTAGCCATATTAAATTTAGCTTCGCGTTTAGCAGTTTTACTATTACCGATATTCACAGAATCGTCATCAGCACTATTAACTTTCTTTTTACCAAGAGAAGCAACAAATACATAAACATATCCATGAACTTTATGCAGATAATCAATCTTACCCCAAGAACCGTTACCAACATCAGAAGCACCTTTCATTATTTCTACTACTTTTTCTACCGTATTAACACGAATAGAATTTTTTTTAGAAAGTGAACGGACAACACTTGTTTCATCGTAAGCTCTTTTCTTAGCCATAACTTTACACAAATTAAAATATTTATAAATAGTTTTATTAGCCGAATTAGTAATAACAGCAGCAGAGGCTTCGGCTTTGCCTCCGCCGCCATTTCTAATCCCCCGTAGAGGAGAACTATTGTTACATCACAACCCTACTTGATTAGCATAATAATTATAATGTTTAACTTCATAAGCCTCATCTTCTTCATAATGCTTAAAGTTTCTTACAAAGTCATCACAACAATTCTTACACAATAGTCTATTAAGTACAGCAATATAATAAACTTTATCATGAAGACTTATCATATCATTACAATTATCACACACTAACAAAGCAGCATTTTTACGTTTATCAACATAACCAAAATTACATCGAGTAACCGCTTCTTCAGGAGTCATTTCAATAATAAGAAAATTCTTACTATTTTCAAACTTAGTAGCCATACGTTAAACATTAATAGAATGACGTTGAACATATTCAAGAGTACCATGATAACCTCGACAACGAAGCTTATCAATAAGTTCTCTGGGGGTAAACCTTGCTAATTCAGGATTACCATCACCAGTTTTGGCTTTACAAGCTCTACAAACGGCTTCATAACCGTCTTTTGAACGACCATGCTTATTAAAAGCAGTAATTGGAAGTTCATTACCACAACAAGAACAAACTTTTGTGGAAACATGCTTTTCTTCACACATAATTTTAAGTTTTTAAATTAATTATTCAAAGTAACTCATACTCTTAATAACTTTAGGAACATCAATATTAGCTGTAAGTTCAGGAATAAGATAACATTTAGGAGTAAATCCATACCAAGTATCTATTTCGCCAGCATCAGTAGCAACTTTAATAGCTTCTTCTTCTGAATTAGCAGCAACAAACATTAACCCAGCAGCATAAGAATGACTTACACTATCAAAACAATATACATTCATAGTAGTAAAGATTTAACCAATAATATTATATTTATTACAAAAGTAATTAACTACATCAGGAATAACTCTTTTGTAGTAAGGCTGTTGGTCAGAAGTAATACGAGCGATAATATCTTTCGTAATAACTATACCACGAGATTTATAATCATTGATAGTAATATCAACAGAATACTCAATGTCATTAATAAAATCTCTAACAGTCCAACCTTCCCAAATATGTTTGGAATAATTTACAGTACGCATAAATATCTAATTTTTAATTATTAATAATCTATTTGAAGCTAAAAATAGCTATATTATCTATATGCTTATAAAGACATCATTTAGATATATTCAGAAGCATATATAACAAATAATAGCTATTCACGAGCATTGTCCAGTATATTATAAGGCTTAATAGTTGAGGCTTAACTCCGACAATTATAATCAGTAGAAACACAAACTCCATAAGCAAGAACATAAATAGTTCCCACTTATGGAGCATTATTCACATTTCGTTTAAACTAAAATAATCGTCATCACGACGAATAGTTGTTCCAACAGGAGTCGAACCTGTACTCTAAGAACCAAAATCTTATGTACTACCATTATACTATGGAACAATAAGAGGAGAATAAACTCCTCTCTGTAAACAAATGCAATTCTAAAAACAATCTTATTTACCTTGACGAATCATAGCAATAAGTTCTTCTTTAGACTTGGTTTCAAGGTCATCGGCAGGCATATTTTCAGCATAACCACTAATAGCTTTTGCACAAGCAGAAAGACCTTCACAAATAGTCTTAATAACTACATTCAAATGTCCTCTAAATTCATCAGTAAGTTCTTTACCGACAAGTTTAGCATCTTCTTCATCGAAAATAAGAGCATTCTTAGCAACAACTCCAATCATATCAATAGCTTCTTGAGTAAGAGGTTTATCCTCTATTTGCTTAATGATTTGAAAAGTATCGTTAATCATCTCTTTAGTAGCATCAGCTCTATTAGGTTTAGAAATCTTAACTACATCAACATCAGCACCAATCATATTACCGAACATTTCAGCAAATTCTTGAATATGTTTATCTATTTGTTTCATTTTATTATCTTATTTAATTTAATTATTGAAACCATATAATTCAGCAGCTTCACTATCAGAATCATCTTCTTCAATAGGGTCAAATCCTACTTCATCAAAGTCTTTATCAAATGTTTCTGCATGAATATCAATAGTATCATCGCCATAAATATCTTCCATAATCTCATTTGTTTTAAGAATAGTAGAGGAAACACTAAGAGCTATACCAGCGACTTATAGCGTTTCCTCTACGGGCAAGTAATTTAGCAACTTAATCTTCATCTACTTCATTACCATCGCCCTGATATTCTTCGTTAAGAGCAGCAATATTATCAACTTCTTCTTGGTCAACAGCTTTAGCAATACCAACAGACATTTCCTTTTTACAGAAAGCATCAATAGTACGTTGAGCAGAAGCAGAGAATGAAGCAAAAGCAGCAACAAGAGCATTAAGGAAGAAAGGCTCATTGTAACTAAATTCTCTCATAAGACCATTTGCTTTAACAGCAAACTTGTTCCACTTGAACGAAACATAACGTTTATCACCCTTAATTTCACCTTTCTGAAGAAGATAATTAAGAATACCAAGAGCAGTAAATCTGCGAATCTCAGCATTATTCTTAATAATAAGAGCAACGGCTACGATATGTTCAGGATACATACCGGCAGCAGGAGGCAAATTAGACTTCTTTTCTTTCTTCTTACCAGAAGTAGTAGTGGAAGGACTAATTGCAGGAGGATTTTGTCCAGCTTTATCAGCAGGAACTTCGGCAGCAGTAGTATCAACCTGAGCAGTTTCTTCTACTTCAACATTAGCCTTAGCAGCACGAGCTGCTTTCTTTGCTGCATATTTACTAACAGGAGCAGCACCTGTCTTAACTTCTTTTGTCATGACTTTAGAAATTTGATTATTAGTATTAAGTTATTTAATAAGAGCAAGACAATCTCACTCTTAGCTTTACAAAGGTATATCATTATTTCTAATATACCAAACAATTCAATTATTATTTTTATCTATGGCTGATATTTGTATATAAATATAATGCTGAAAAGCATCATTAACAATTAGCAGTATAAATAATATAACATCAAAGTGTTCAGTATAATGAGAAATACGATAATCAACAGTAATAGCATAAACAAGAACATTAAATACAGCATCATACTATATCTAATATTCTTGTAAATACTATTGCTATTGTTATTGCTTAATTTAGTGCTATTCTTTTACGACCCGATTTAGATGTAATTAGAATTAAAGCACATTTAGCATTATGTTTTTTACATAGTGATGCTCGTTCTGATACTGTTTTAGATGTATTTACGAGTTCACCTTTGTATATACAATAATACTTTGTTGTTGGTTTACCTTTAGATGTTGTTGTTTGTTCAACTATCCATTTGGTAATGTCTGTTTGTTGTACTGCAATAGTGTCTGGAGTTGCAGCTAAAGCTATTAGTGAAAACAGAGAACACACTAAAGCTATTGTTAATCTTTTCATTTATAATGAAGTTTAAGTTAATAAATCTCTTTAAATTCAGAAAATCTATGATGATAATCTTCTGAATAAGGATATATTTCTTTAACACGCTTTTTAAAGTCTTCTAAAGACTCATTATCACGAGATAATACAACTGTATTATTGTGATTATACTTCCAAATGTAACAAATGTACTGCATATATGTATTTTGTTTAAGTTATTAATCAGGGTTTAAATAATGATTTTGAAGTGAGATAGATTTGAGAGAGATAGAGTAAAAAGTTATTAATCTTGTTATAATACTTACAATTGTCAATCTAATATAAAGAGATATTTGAATTTATATTAGAGATTAATGTAGGAGTTATAGTTGTGAGATAGAGTAATAAGTTGTTGAGATTAAATCTATGCGAGAATAATATAATTATTATCTTTGAGTTTAAACAGGTTTAGATGATAACTATAAAATGAGAATATGAATATTGAGTTGAATGAGAAGTTAATCTGAATTAAGATACAGATAATAAAGCTATTAAATATAGAATAGTTATTTGAGATATTTATATTCTTTAAGCATAGGGTTATTATTGTACTAAAGACATGAGATAGATTTGAGAGATAAAATAACAGTAAGAAATAGAATTTATGTTGGAGTTGAAGGTGTTGGAGATTGGGGTGAAAGAGGAGATGCGGAAACTGATGCTCCTATTACTCCTCTTAATCTTCCCAATCCTGCTAACAAATATTCCAACATTCCTACTTAAACTCTTATCTCGCTTATAGCTCCAGCTATTATTATCGCCATTACTACAACAGTTAATTAAGCTATTGCTTATCCTACATCTAATCCTGTTGCTACTAAGGCTTAAAACCATTAACTATAAGATAATCAATATATTGCAGTCGAGTAAGACCTGCATCAAAAGCATCTTCATCAATACAATCAATAGCTTCAGCAACACCAATATCAGTTGTACCAAATGTAAGTTTACAATACAGTCGAATAGCATCTAATTGTTCTTTATCCATAACAGTAATATTTTGATGATTAGTAATAATGACAGGAATTTTAGCATTAGAACGGTTAATTGTATTACAACTAACAGCCCCGTCATCTAATGCGACATTTTATAAGTCATTACCATAGAGCAATGTTTTATAAGTCATTTCATTTAGGTGAGTGGCACAAGCAAGAAAGCCAGCAGCAGACCGAAGTCCACTACTGGCTATACTTTACTTCATAAGGCGAGCACGATACATGTCTTGACCAACTTCACCAAGTTCGAGCTTGACAATATGATGAATCATCTTGTCTCGTTCAAATACAACTGGCTCTGGATTACTGGCAAAAGGATTGACATATTCTTCGCCAGCAGCAACAAACTGCATGACAACATCAATCTTAGCACCAGCAAACAGCATGTTCGCAACTTGCGGCGTATCAACAACATCAGTTGCAAAGATAGCCAACTTAGCAGCATCTTTCATAACGCCAGCAACAGCATAGGAGCTGGTCTGAACATTATGAGTTTTGCCAAGTTTGACAACTGGCTGACCAAATGCATCAACTTCGTTTGCGTCACGAGTATCGCCAATAACGAACTCTTTGACAACAAACGTAAGAAGAGCATGAGTGTCAAACTCTGTTGCAACTACGTTCTTGACAGTGAGATTGTTCAGACGTTTGGCATTACCAGAAGCAATAAGCTCCTTAATAATGTCTTCACGAGAACGTTCAGAACTTGCATCTTCGCTCATAAACTGAGCAAAAATGTCATTAACTACTTGTGCATTAGCACCTTCTGCAGCCTGTACAGTCCCCTGTACTTCAGCTTGAATTGTAGCATTATCTGCCATAACTGTAAGATTTTAAATAACCGACAATATTATCGGCAATATTTTATTAGTCATTTCCATTGAGGTGTGTAGCAACAGCAAATGCAGCTACTGTATTAACAACAGCAACTGCATTAACTTTAATAGTTATAGTAGTCTGCATAAGCATCACCACTACCAACAGTATCCATAAGTCCACCATTATCCTCGACATATTCTTCAAGTTCTTTAATGTACTTGTGTGCAACATCAGAACGATGTAGTAGATGATTGCTACCTACTGACAAGATGAGTACAAGAACTGACAAGAATACAATGAGTAGATTTTTGATTGAGAAGAACTCATCTATGTGTTCATTGAAGAACTGTTCAAACTTATTCATAATAACTATCTATTTATTTGTTAGCAATATTTTATAGGTCATTTCTTAGAGGTTCAGCACTTTCTTGACGGGGGACTTCAAGTCTTACTTCGACCGGCGGGGGAGTCATAGTAATACCTCCGTCCTCTCACTCACCCATACCAAAATTTATATACCCCTTATCTCCCTTACTAACATCCGCGACTTCATCACAAGTTTCTTTTAATTTAAAAATCAAATAAAGAATATTATTTATTTCTCTCACTAACTTCAACACAATAAACCCTATTCTTAATTATAACAAAAAATCAGATAAAGAACAGATTTATATTTCTTTCCATCTCACTCACCTATTTCTTTGCCTTTAGCCTTAGTTTCTTCCTCAACACAACCTTTACAAGTAAGAATAACTTTACCATTATTTATCCTAATTCGACCACAATCTTCTCGAAGCTGTTTAATACTTGGCTTATAATGCAAATAATGATTTATAGCAACTCCGCATTTATCACAACTAACTTCGTATATTTTCTGTATCATTATTAAACCATTTATCTTTAAAAGTCACAACAATAGGTAGATTATTAGTAACAGTTTGTTCATGCCTAATATTAGCACTTTTAACTACTTCTTCTACAACATCTGTATAATCAAACCCTTTAGCATAATCAACTGTAACTATTAAATCTCCCCAATTATATTTCTTACTATTATTCATTTTGTAACACCATTTATAAATCCAACAAAAACTTTAATATCAACAGAATATTGATTCTTATAATAATTATAAGGAGTAATAACTTTATGAAGTATAAGTTCATTAATAGCATTTTTAACAGAATGATGATTACTACCATATCTTAAAGCAATATCTTGTTTATCAATAAAAACACGTTTGCTATCAGTATCATAATAAGCCATAATATGATAAAGCATTCTATAAGTAAATAGATGCTTAAAATCATATTTAAGAATAAGTTGAGGATTAACTGTAACTTTATTATTCATAACAACATTATTTAGAACATTATCGGTACTAATATATAAATAAATATTGAATATTGCTTGCTTTCTCCAACAAAATGATTATATTTGTTGCATAATATGGAACATAAAGTTTATTATATGGATATAACTGTGGATAAAAGAACTACTGCTATTACTTATGTAGATAAGAATAATCTTCATGTAGCTACTGATAAAGACATTATCAAACTTATTAATATTGATACTGCTGATAATGCCAATAATAATCCTATAAGAATAGCTGCTTCTATTATTGCTATGTCTAAAGGACTTAATAAAGAAGAAGCTAATCTTTATTATACTCTGCTTGTTCATGTTAATGCTCGTAATACTAAAGCTATTGCCAATTATTATATGAATGAGTATGACAAAAGTTATTCTACTTATTGTAGAGCTATTGAAGGATTAGCTAAAGCTGGTATTATTAAGATAGTTTCTAATACTATTATAGATGTTAAAGCTGAATATGATTTAGATATTCAAGCTCCTACTGCTAAGTTTCTTGTTATAGAACTTAATGCTAAAGTTACTTCTAATGGGCTTAAATAAAACAAGCTGCCTTATACTCGCAAGATATATAATAATATTATAATATAAATATTATAATATTATTATATATCTTGCTCGTAATCCTGCACGCACACATACGCATACCCGTACACGTGTATATACGCATACACATACGCACATACACACGCACGTATATAGTGTTACTTGTGCTTCTATTATTACTTCGTAATAATAGAATCCTATTTTGGTAAAACAGTATATGTTATAGTGGTGCTGGTGCTTATAATTAAGTTTGTACTTATGCTACTATTTATTACTTTAGTGTTCATGTTGAACATAAAAGAAGTTTTATTATGAATGATGTTTATAGTCTTAAAGTAGGAGAAGCTGGTGATGGTACAAGACCTCGTCTTATTGCTGTTGCTAATGTTTTTAACCCTGCCAAAGTTTGTGCTAAAGTTATTGATTAAACAATGAATGATTGTATAACTAATTAAAAAGTTAAAGAAATGATTACAATTAAAAGTGAAAAAAAGTCTTATGGAATTAATTTTCCTACTTCTAAAGAAGAAATTACTCCTGAAATACTTGGGACTATTACAAGTTATGTTAAGCTCCCTAAGCATTATTGTATTGTAGCTCTTTGTTTTCAGACTAAAGTTTTTGATTTTGTTGCTATGGCTAAATCTCGTGGCAATTCAAATGTAGCAGTTACTCCTGTATTAGCTAAGATTAGTGTTGAAGACGCAGAACTTATTAATGCTTCTATTGGAGACAAACTTGTCATTGACCGTAGTTCTCTTGAAAGAGGAGTTCATTTGAATCTGCCAGTAGCTATTAGTTCTAATGCTGCTCGTAATTATTTTGAGTCTGACCCTGAACTTTGTAGAAATATTATGACTAAGAACGATAAAGCTGATATTGATAAGAAACTTATTGGTGCTAAAAGTTCTGATATTATTGTATTAGAATTTAAGATTGTTCCTGTTAATGATATTTCTGCTGCTATTCCTATGGAACATAAAGTTTGCGACCCGTTCGTAAATTATGGTGAAGCTTGTAATTAACATAAAGAAGATAAAGATAGAGGCAGTGATAGAATGATATGTTCCCTCTACGGGCGAGTGTCCGAGCGAAGCGAGGACTTCTATTGCTGCTTCTATTAACAATTATAATATGGAAGATACTCTACAAAATAATATTAATGAAGCTGATGAAGAATATGTAATCATTAGTAAAACTAAAGATGATATTCTTAATGAGCTTGATTTTGAAAATGAAGAAGAACGTCTTCTTTGTGATTCTATTATTACTAATCTTGAAAAGAATGCTTCTGAAACTATTCGTGATATGAAAGTAGCTCAACTTCCATTTATAGGTTGTGTTCGTATTAATCCTGTTAAACGTAAATTACGTGAAGCTAAACTTCATCTTTCTGCTGTTCGTAAAAGTATTAGTAAGGAACAATATAAAGAACATGTACGAAGTTATGTTATTGATTTGAAAGAACAACAAAAGAAAGAAGATTCTCTTAAATTAATATTTACTCGTATTAGAAGCAATAATAAAAAGAAATATGATGCTTATTATAAACGTCTTGGTCGTGCTTATGCTGAATTATTTATTATGAGTATTTATTGGCTTGCTGAAGTCCCTTATGATGCAGAATGGGAAGAACATTATAAATCTCTTAAAGATTAATATTATATGAATACTACAAATGTTGTTATTGAAAAGATGCTAACTATTGACGAAACTGGTATGCCTAAAGCTCCAAGTCTTCGTCAATTACAAGATAAAGATGTTGCTCTTCTGTGGCAACGTGATACTACAAAAGACAAGAGAAAATATATTGGAGAAGTAGGAGTTATTTATTATCTTGGAGACCCTAAGAGTCCTGCTAAACAACAAGGTCTTAGTGATGCTGAAAGTCTTAAAATGGCTATTGATAATTTTAATCTTCCTAAAGATTATACTCCAGATTCTCTTGTTAATAAACTTATAGGAAAGTATTATACAGCTAATATTACAGAAGCTGGTGTTGCTCTTGAAGCGTTACAAAAGTCTGTGCATTTAGTTTCTATTGCTGCTGTCCGTATTAATGAACAACTTAATAGAAAACTTAGTGGAGCTTTAGCTGATGAAGATATTACTCCTATACTTACTATGATGGATGCAGTTAGTAAACGTATTACTGAAATACCTGCACTTACTAAAGCACTTGGAGTAGCTTATGAAAATCTTCGTAATGAAGAAGAGGAACAGCTTGCTCGTGGTGGTAAACAAATTCTTAGTTCAATGGATGCTGATGAAGATAATCTTTAATATATAATTATTATGCTTACACTTAGAGATACTCGATATAATGATGTTAAACTTATATTTAAAGAAGAAGGTCATAAATATAATGATACTTTTGGTAATGAATATAAGTCTACTACTACTTTGCTTCACGATTATGCTCCTAAATTTGATAAAGATTATTGGCTTAAAAAGAAAGCTAAGGAGCTTGGTATTAGTGAAAAGCGTCTTGCTCAACAATGGCAAGATATTACTGATGAGGCTTGTGCTCGTGGTACAAAAACACACAATGGACTTGAAGATGGTATTAAAGGTTCTTCTATGTTCAAAGAAGCTGTTAAGCACATGATTAAGCCTAATGGAGAAATGATAACTGTTGCTGATTTACCAGATATTAATCTTAATGTTAAGCAACTTAAAGTTAATGATTTTATTGAATTAACTGAAAATAAATATCCTAAGATTTATGAAGTTCTTACGTATTATACTAATGCTGGTTATAAAATATATGCAGAAATTGGTGCTTTTCTTATTGATTATTTACTTTCTGGTACTATTGATGTGCTTTGTATTCGTGATGACCAATTCGTTATAGGAGATTGGAAAACTAATAGAGGTGGTCTTAAATTTGAAGCTGGTTATTATAGAAAAGATAGAACTCAAAAGCCTAATCAACTTACAGATGAATGGGTTACTAAGAAAGATGTTCTTCTTCCTCCTGTTAATCATCTTCCTCATTGCAATGGAAGTATTTATAATCTTCAGTTATCTGTATATGCTTTTATGGTGGAAACTATTCTTGGTATTCCTAATGCTGGTCTTTGGCTTTGTCATATTGATTCTGATTTTGTTCTTAATGAATACGGTATGCCTAAACGTTTTCCTGATGGACTATATCATGTTAAAAAGAATCCTGTTGAGAAAGTTACTTTATTTAAAATGAAATATCTTAAACGAGAAGTTATGAATATTCTTTCTGATAGGCGAAAAGTAGTTGCTGCTACAAGAATACAAAGTAGAACATTATTTGATTAAGATATGTGGTTTGGTATAAGAGAGCATAATAGTTGGCTTAATGGTAGATTTACTGCTATTCATGCTATTATAGTTATATTTATAATCATGCTTGTAGTTGGACTTTGTACAAGTTGTAATAACTCCCCCGTAAAGAAGGAAGTTATTTATGTTCCTGTTCAAGATACTGTTACTGAAAGAACTAATATAGCACGTATTGTTGCTCTTGAATATGAACTTAAACTTACTCGCGATACTCTTAATCTTGTAAGAGATAGTATTGGAGAAGATTTGTTTATTGCAAATTATAAACTTGGTCGTATTAAAAGATATAATGAGATTGCTGCTAAAGGTAATAACATTAAATATCTTCGTGGTTGGATTAATCGTGTTTTAAATGAATAATATATGAATATAATTATTGCCGATGACCGTTATAGAGTAATAGCTAAACCAATAGCTACTTATGAAGATATTCCCTGTTATGTTATAGGGTATAGAGTTCAAATTAGAGTTTGGAAATTTTGGATTACTATTAAAGCATTTAATGAGGGGGATTATGATGATGATGCTGAATTTTGTAAACGTGAAGCTATTGAATTGTATAATAAAATAGTTAATCCTTATGGCTCATTTTGATGAAGAATTTGAAAAAGTTATACTTGCTGAAGGAGGTTATGTTAATGACCCTGATGATGCAGGTGGAGAAACTTATCTTGGTATAAGTCGTAAGAATAATCCTAAATGGGATGGATGGATTTCTATTGACCAACTTAAAAAGTATCATCCTAAAGATTTTAAGAAACTTCTTAAACAAACTTCTGAACTTACTGCTAAAGCTAAACGTCTTTATAAAGAAAATTATTGGGATGTTTTAGAACTTGATGATATTCCTTCTCAAGGAATTGCTCATCAACTTTTTGATACTGCTGTTAATATGGGTGTTTCTTCTGCAATTAGGATTGCTCAACAAGTTATAGGTATGACTATTACTGGTAAATGGAGTGAGGAACTTAAATATAATTTAATGCAATATGGAAAAGGTGAATAAAATATGTATATTCATTGTTATTTTGCTTGTTACTTTTATAGCAGGATATGTTGTAGGTGATAAACAAAATCAAATTATTGATAATAAAGATGTTGTATTACCTGATACTACATATAATAAAGTTACTCTTGATAGTATAGAGTATAATATTATTAAGAAAGATTCTACTATTTATAAACTTAAAGAGGAGGTTAAAGATGAAATTGAAAAAGCTCTTAATGCTGACGATAGTATTGCTGTTGAACAGTTTAAATCTCTTAGCACAGCGAGATAGTACAAATATTCCTCTACGGGGGAGTAAATGTAGTTCAGATACTGCTGTTACTGTTGTTCCAATCAATCTCCTTAAACAAGCTAATGCTAAAATGATTGAACGCGTTTATCTTATTAATATTAATAAAGAACAAGATTCTATTATTATTATGAAGGATAAATATATAAATGAACAACAGAAGATAATTACTGATTTTCAAATGCGAGTTGATAATACTAATAAACTTAATGAATCTATTAAACTTGATTTAGAAAGACAGAAAAGAAAAAATAAGATTATTGGTTATGGTGCTGGAGGTGCTATTCTTGGTTTACTAATTGGTTTAATTGCTAAATAAATTATGGAGAGTTATCCCTTTCTTGATTTCGTTAATGAAGATAAGTCTCGTTATCAACATGCTAAAGATGCTGGTTATGTTGATGACGATGACTTATTTTTGATTGGAGATAGCGGAGGTTTTCTTATGAATATTAGACCGGGTTGGCGTTTTGTTAATACTGGACTATTTTATGAAATGGCTGATTATTTTCGTACTCATAAAGGTCAATATACTTCTTATAAAGTAGATTCTATTCCTCATAGACAACTTCGTAGAAGAGAACAACATAGACGTAAATACGGTTTTAGTGCTCCTTGTCTTCAAGACCCTAATGGTACTATTCATAATGTTCGTATTACAGGTTCTCATTATAATTTTCTTAATTATATTAGAATGGAACAGCTTGATGAAAGTACTATTAATCGTGGTAATACTAATACTGCTAAGAAACATTATGATTTTCCTAAATTCTTTGATGCTCAGTTTTGGACTTTTCATATAATGGAATTTGCTGAAAAGAATGGTTTTCATCTTCTTATAGATAAAACTCGTCGTGGTGGTTTTTCTTATATGATGGCTGCTGATAGTGCAAATGCTGTTAATTGTGAAAGTCGTAAAGTAGTTATTCATGTTGCTGTTGATAAAAAATATCTTACACAAACAGGTGGTCTTACAGACTTTGCTGTTAATAATCTTAAGTTTTATGAAGAATCTACACCTTTTGTTCGTGGTATTTTTAGTTCTGTTAAGTCTGACTTTCGTCTTGGTTATAAACTTCCTAACGGTGTTGAAGCCGACAAGTCTTGGCGTTCTGCTCTTATTAGTGTTAGTGCAGCTAATAATCCAGATTGTGCTATCGGTAAAGATGCTGTTAAAGTTAAAGTAGAAGAGGTTTCTACTATGGAAAACTTTGATGCTTTTATGAATGTTACTGAACCTGCTATGCGAACTGGTGCTTATACTACTGGTATGCTTACTGCTTGGGGTACTGCTACTTCTGGAAATATGCAAGCCTTTGAACAAAACTTTTATGATGTTCAAGCGTTTAATTTTATGCCTTTTGAAAATGTTTGGGATAGAGATAAACGTAATGAAACTTGCGGTTTCTTTAAACCTTATTGTTGGGGTCTTCAAGGTGAAATTAATGGAGTTAAAGGAGTTGATGAATACGGTAATAGTAATATTGCTATAGGTCTTGAGATTGCTCGTCAAGAACGTATTAAGAAGAAAGAAAGTGTTAAGAAGTATTCTGATTATATTAATTATCTTGGTCAGTATGCTTTATTACCTTCTGAATCTTTTAGTAGTGCTTCTGAAAATATATTTAGTTCTGAAGAACTTACTGCTTGGGAAGAACGTCTTAGAGTTGATGATGATTTACATTTTTATGTAGATGGTATGCTTGAACTTGATGTTACTGGAAATATTCAATTTAAGACTAATGCTCGTTTACATAAAGAGGATAAGAAAGTTTATGATTATATCTATGGTGTCCCTCGTAGAGGTCATGAACATCCTCATGGTTGTATTCGTCGTTTTTTTGCTCCTGAATATGAAGAATATCAAGATAGTGATGGCAGATTAAGAAAACGTATTCCTGAAGGTCTTTATAGTATTAACTATGACCCTGTTGGTATTGATAAAGATAAAGATGAGATTACTAATAAACATTCTCATAACTGTATTCAAGTATGGATGAACCCTCATTATCTTAATGGTTTTAAACAAAAACTTGTTGCTGTTTATTATGGTCGTCCTGATACTCTTGAAGAAGCTGATAGAATTTGTTATTATTTAGCACGTTATTATAATTGTATTGGTACTACTAATGTCGAAATAAATCGTGGTGAAACTGTTTCTAACTTTCGTAAATGGGGTGCTTTACAATATTTAAGTTGTGAACCTCTTTTTGTTTTTGACCCTTCCTTTAAAGGTAAAGTTAATAATACTTATGGATATAATATTTCTGGTGAAGCTCATAAATTAGATTGTATTCGATTACTTAAAGAATTTCTTTATGAAGAGATTGGTAAAGACGAACAAGGAAATACTATTAGAAATTTCCATCGTATTTATGATTATCAAACTATTCTTGAATTAAAGAAATGGAGTGCTAAAGGTAACTATGACCGTGTTTCTTCTATGCTACTTAGAGGTATTGAATGGAAAAGTTTTAATCTTCTTGCTGCTGATGAACTTGCTGATAGAAAACCTCTTGATGCTGAGAATCTTGATGAGAATGATATTCTTACGAGAGATTGGTTTTAATATAAAAATTTAGATAATTATGCGTTCCGAATTTCAGATGTTTGACTTTCCACAACAACGTGTTCCTAATTCTCGTAAAAAGGAAGCTGATTGGTATGCTGCTTGTTGTGATTGGGTTATTGCTCAAGGTCAAAATAATAGAGATAGTTCTCAATTAGAAATTAAGTATGGCATTCTTCAAGGTAAAATACCTGATGAATTTTATAAAAAAATACTTAATCCTTATAATGCTACTAATGAAAAATATACTCGTTTTCCTGCTACTATGCGTAATTATGACCTTATGAAAGGTATTATTCGTAGATATGTTAGCGAATATATTAAGAATCCTCATGATTTTATTGTAGGTGCTAATAATGCAGAAGTAGTTCTTGCACGTAATGCTAAACTTCGTCAAGAACTTGCAATTATAGTACAACAGAAAATAGCTGCTCGTATTCAACAAAGTTATCAAGATTGGATTAATGGAGGTAATGATTCTCAGCAATTTAATCCTCAAACTGCATTGGATGTTGAGGCTTTTGTACAAGAATTTAATGAGAGTTATATTGATGATATTTCTGCACAAGGACAACAAATTCTTAATGTAATTAAAGATATTACTGAAGATGCTTTGTTTTATGCAAGAGCTTATTTTGATTTTGTTACTTTTGGTGAAACTTATACTTATACAGATATTGTTGGTAATAAAATAGTTAAGCGAGTTGTTTCTCCTCGTGATGCTTTTCCTGTTAATACAGACAATATCTTTCGTGAAGATGATGATATGTTTGCTGAACGTCGTAAACTTACGTATCAACAAATAGTTGATGAATTTGATGAATATCTTGACGATAAGCAAAGAGAGTTTCTTGAAACATATTACGCTAAGCGTTCTGCAAATGCTCCTGTGGAATTAGCTTTTAATGTGTATGAAAGTTATTTTCCAGATGTATGTAAAAAGTATTCTAAAGAAGATAGAGAACTCTTTAAGAAAGAACCTAATATGATGAGGGATAATAATCCTGATTTATATGATGTTTGGCATGTTGTTTGGAGAGGAGAAGTACGTAGATGTATTGTTACTTATGTAAATGAGATTGGTCTTATAGATACAAGGATAGAAGAAGATGATTATGAACTTTCTCCATCTACGGGGGATATATCATTAGATTATATTTATGAACCTCAAGTTTATGAATGTACTCGTATTGGTACTCGTAATGATGCTATTTATCCTTATGGGGCAAGAGCTATTGCTTATAATAGAAAAGGTAAACTTCCATATAATGGTATTAATGAATTACTTCCTGGTTTTGGCAAGTTTAGTATTGTAGATATTGTTACTCCTTATCAAGTATTTTATAATATTGTAGCTTATCATAGAGAAATGACTCTTGCTAAGAATAAACTTAATATTCTTATGATGGCTAAATCTCTTCTTGGTAAAAAACCTGAAGAAACTATTTATAAGATGCTTGCTGATGGTATTTTATATATTGATGATACTAATGACCAAGGTATGCTTCGTGCTCAACAAGTTAGAATACTTCAAACTAATATTGGTGATTATCTTACACAACTTGGTAATCTTCTTGCTGAAATTAAACAAGCAGCCAGTGAACAAGTTGATATGACGCCTCAACGTTATGGAGAGATTGCTAACAGTGCTGGTAAAGGTGTTACAGAAGAAGCTGTTATGAGAGGTTCTATGGGTACAGTTATTATAGAATTTATGATGGATTGTATGCGAGAACGAGATTATAACAGAGACATGGATTATACTAAGCTGGCTTGGATTGATGGTCTTGATACTTCTTATAGAGATGTTGATGGAACTCTTAAATATATTAGTCTTGACGTTGATAAACATATTTATGCTGATTATATTATTAAAGCTAAGAACTCTGTTAAAGAACAAGATAAACTTCGTCAACTTCAACAGTATGCTTTTAGTGCTGCACAGAATGGTGATAATATGATGGCTATTGCCGCTATTGAGGGAGATAATGTAGCCACTATTACTAAACTTATTAAGAAATATCAAGAACAAAAAGATGCTCACGAAAAGGAACTTCAACAGCTTGAACAACAGACTGAACAAATGAAGCAAGAATTTGAACTTCAAAAGATTCAAGCTAAAGGTGAAGAAGATAGAAAGACTAAAGAACTTGAAGGTTATCTTGACCAACAAATCGAACTTATTCGTGCTGATGCTAACATGATTAGTTATAATGCAGAAGTTGGTGATGAAAACAAAGAAGCCGGTCTTAATCGTCTTGAAGCTGCTCGTACAAGAGTAGAACAAGAGAAAATTGGTATTGAAAGACAACGTAATATTCTTGATACTCTTAATAAGGAAAGAGATAGACAAGTTAAAATGTATGATATTGATACTAAACTTAAGATTGCTAAAGAGAATAAAAATCGTTACGATTTTAAGTCTAAAGGTAAGTCTAAAAAGTAAGTTGTTATTAGTGTTCTTATATTATAGCCCTATTCCGACTGATGTTGGAGTAGGGTTAAATTTTATCTGTGAGTAGCTATTTATGGCTCTATATTAAAGAGATTTTTATTGACTGATTAAGACTAAAGCCTTATATAAAATTGTAGCTAAAAATGGCTTTATTTTTCATGCTCTGAAATAATATACGACAAGCAGTATATATAATTATATTGTTTATCATTGTATTATTTGTCCTTTTCTTGCTATTATTATTGGTTGTAATGCAGATTATTATTATAATTGTACTGATGTTAAACTCATAAATACTTAAAGATATGGATTTAGATTTTGGTTATAGTCAGAATGGTAACGGCAATGGTGCTGGTTCTGACAATGGAAATGGCAATGGCGACCAAACTACCAATCTTAACACAGGTAAGATAGACCATGATACTAATGGTGTGCCTGCTGATGATATTGATGGTAATGGTGGCGGTGATGGTGGTGATGGTACTAAACCTGATAACACCGGTAAAAATGGAGACGGAGATAAAGGTTGTGATGGTAATAAAGATGGCAATAAAGATGGTGATAATACCAATGCCAATCTTGAAGCTGGAACATCTATCGAAGTCGGAGAAGATACTTATACAGTAGATGAAAACGGAAATCTTCTTGATAAGAATGGTAACATTTTTAAAGAAGCTAAAGACGTTAAAGCATGGCTGGATGAGTTTGAAAATATTACTGATGCTGATAAAGATAGTATTTCTATTGAAACTATTCAAGAGGCTGTCGGTGTTCAGATTACAGACGATAATGATAAGCCTGTTGAATTTGAGAATAATCCTGAAGGAATTAAGGCTTATATTGATGCTGTAATCGAAACTGCTAAAGAAGAACATTTTGAGACTGCTGTTAATACTCTTTATCAAAAGTATCCTATTCTGAATGATGTATTAAATTACTATATAGCAAATGGTAATTCTCTTGAAGGATTTGGTGAAGTTCCTGACCGTTCCGGCATTACCATTGATGATTCTAATGAAGCTCAACAAGAAGCTATTATCCGTACTGCTTGGGAAGAACAAGGTCGTAAAGGTGATGTTGAAAGCTATATAGCTTATCTTAAATCTTCTGGTACTTTGCTGGCTACTGCTAAAGAAGAACTTGCTGGATTACAAGAAGCTGATGCACAATATCGTAAACAGATTGAAGAAGAAGCTGAACGTAAGGAAACCGAAAGACTTCAAAAACTTGAAAATTATTGGAATGGTGTTCATGATGTAATTAAGAGTCGGACTATTGCTGGTTATCAAATACCGGAATCTATTATCATTAATAGAAATGGTCAGAAACTTTCTGTTACTCCTGAAGACTTTTTCAATTATATTTATCGAGTTGATAAAGACGGTAAATCTGCTTATGAACGTGACCTTGCTACAGAAACCCCTGAAAGTCGTCGTGATGATGAGATTCTTCGTGCTTATCTTAAATTCGTTGGAGGTAATTATTCTAATCTTGTCGATATGGCTATTAATAAGGAAAAAGTTAATAGACTTAAACTTAAAGCCAAAGAAAGAAACGCATCTACGGTTAGAATTAGTAAACCAAAAGCTAATACTAATAAGGGAACAAATATTGATTTAGGTTATAACTAATTAAAAGTTTTACGTTATGTATAAAATGCGTGTTCTTTCACAGGGTAAATATGAGGACAGAGGATACTCTAATGAAGAGAGTATTGCTTATCTTCAATTACAAAAACCTGTTGAGATTAATGCTTTCCTTACCTATAATTATGGTATGGATGATGACCGTTTCCCGTTGTCTTTTATGACAGAGGGTCAAGGTAGTTCTGGTACTGTTGATATTGCCACTGTTCAGTGGACTTGGAGTACAATGGGTCGTATGAAGTTTACTGACTTCGTTACTTATTTCAACACTGCTAATACTAAGCCTGGTCTTGCTGGTGCTGAATTTGAAGTACATTTTAGTACTCATTGGTTTATTGAACAATATGGTCTTATCGCTCCTGATGGTATGACTCAAGTTCGTGTTCAGAAAGACTTGGGAGAATCTCCTTATGGTTATGGTTATTTGCTGAAACTTACTTCTCCTAATCCTAATGCTTTTATCGACCCTGATATGCTGGCTAAGGGTAAGTATTGGAGTATGTCTGCACCTACTGTTTCTGAATCTTATTCTAAGGGTAATAGAAGTAATTCTATGGGTCCGGGTAAGATGACTTCTCAGCTTGAGTTCCATCGTTATTCTAAAGAAATTGCTGGTAACCTGGCTAATGTTATTACTGAATATGAGTTTAAGACAAATGGCGGAGGTGCTTCTAAACTTTGGATTAATGAAGAGATGCGTCAGTTCCATTTGAATATGCGTGTTATGAATGAAGAACGTCTGTGGATGGCAGAGTATAATCGTAATGCTAACGGTGAAGTTCTTCTGAAAGACCGTGATAATGGTAAGCCTATTCCTCATACTTCTGGTATGTTGGAGATTTGTCGTGAGTCTAATTACGATACTTATGGTGAGTTTTTGCCTCTGACTAAGATTAAGAGAACTGTTGGTGATGTTCTTGACCGTGATACTGATACCGGTACTATGAATATCGTTCTTATGGGTGGTAAAGGTTTCTTGGAAGACTTTGATGAAGCTATGAAAGTTGATGCTAAAGAGAATGGCTTCCTGACTCCTCTTGGTGATAAAGAAATTCAAGGTAGTGGTGATAATCTTGAGTATGGTGCTTACTTCCGTAAGTATAAGACTGTTGATGGTCACACTATTACTGCAAAGCATTGTTCTTTCTTTGATAAGGGTACTATTGCAGAAGCAGCTAAACAGAATGGTATGATTCATCCTCGTTCTGGTCTTCCTATTACTTCTCACCAAGCTTGCTTTATTGACTTCTCTTCTTATGAAGGACAACGTAATGTTCGTATGGTTCGTCAAAAGGGACAAATCTATAAGGCTAAGGTTATTGAAGGTATGACTGATATTCCGGCTTGCTGGGGTCTTCCTAATACTAATCATGCTGCTACCGAAGTAGATATGGCTCGTTATGAAGTTAAGTCTTCTCTTGGTCTGCAAGTTAATAACTCTAACAAGATGTTCTTGTTGAAGTGCGTATTGTAATTAAATAAACCTTTTAAGTTATGGATAATAATTCTGCTAATGGCATGAAATTTGGATTTGGTAAATCTGATGCCAATAAAGATGAACAGAAGATTGACGAAACTATCTCCCCCGTAGAGGGAGCAGATGATAATAAACCAGCTCCTGCTGTTGATGCTGCTCCTCATGAAGATGTAGAAGAAGAATATACGGATAATCGTAGTGTTACGGTTATGTTAGTAAAGAATTACTCTCTGTATCGTAAAGCTAATGATAAAGTTCTTCCAAGACGTAAAGATTTTATTGGAAGTAGTATTCATTCTTCTCGTGTTCTTTCTTCAAATAAAGAGGAAGTTGATACGTATTTTCCTAATATTATAGGTCTTTCTCCTTCTGACCCGAACTTTGTTATGAGAGTTAAACAACATCTTAATAATATTCGTATTCCAGTTGACGAGCTTGGTCGTACTTTTAACACAAGTTTCCATTACTATCATAAGAAAGACTATTATCGAATTAAAGCTGAGGAAGATAAGATAGAACAAGTTTATCAAACGGCTAATCGTCAAGACGTTAAAAAGCTTCGTGATGCTCTTAAAGAGAAGATTACTAAGCTAAATATTCTTGAAAGCAGTAAGTGTAAACTTGGCTATCCTATTAATATTGATGATTATCTGATGTATCGTCATTGTCTTCTTTATAATGATGTTGCGAAAGATGTTGCTTTAATTAATGTCGATAGTAATATTCGTTTTTATTTCAAAGACGACCAAAAAGAAGCTGAGAAACTTCGTAAATATCGTATGGAAGTTAATAAGGCTAAAACTAATTATGTTGCTTGTCTTGCTGATAACGTTCTTTTCGATGCTGTTTATACTCAATATTGTGTTCTGAACAATATGCCTGTTATATCTTCTCTTGCTGAAAACAGACTTGATAGAGAAATTAAACTGGATAAATTCAGTGCTGATGAACCTGTTAAGTTTAATAAGATTTTCAACAATAAAGATATTAAACTTGTAGCTACTATTGAAATGCTTATTGCTCGTGGTGAACTGATACGTACACAGTATAATCAGAACATTACTTCTCCTGATGGGGATTTCATAGGTGCTAATATGGGTGAAGCTATTGCTTGGTTTAAGAATACTGAAAATAGTTCGGTTGTTAATGCTTATATGAACAAACTAAAGAATATTTAATATGAACATTCAAGAGATGCACAATACGTTCCGTACTCTTGGTCAACAAATGGGTATGCAACTTATTAGAGGTATTCTTCCTGAAAGTATTGATGTTTATCTCAATGATGTGATTATAGAGAAGACACAAGTAGAGCTTTTACAGGGTGTTCGCACCGCTCTTCAAGATAGTGTTAATACCCAAGCTTCTACTATGTCTCCTATCAATGCTTTTAGAAGTTTATATCGTACTGCTCGTTATGCTATAAATACTGAAGACGTAAATGAAGATACTAAAAAAGTTAGTTATTATAATGCTAACAATGGATTTCATATAATTAATATACCTGTTGTTGGCTCTGAAATAACTGTTGATACTAAAGAATATAAAATTTCTCCTATGATGTTTCTCGGCTTTAGTGTCGAATATGATAATACTCTTAGAGGAAATTCTATTGCTTGTAGAATGATTGGTTCTGATGTTTTAGAAACTACTCTTCGTGATTATTGCAATGGGGCAAGTAAAGATTCACCTATTGTTTGTTTAAGTTCTATTCCTATTGTAGAGAATGGTCTTGAAAAGACAGGTGTTATTTCTAATGAACAATTAGAAATATATACTAACTCAAAAGGTTGCGAAGTTAAGTTTCTTAATATTAAATATATCAAGACTCCTAATGTTGTTAAGCATGATATAGATATTGCGAAATGTGTTAATTGCGATTTGCCTGCTTATACTCATTTCGACATCGTTGAGAAAGCTGTTGCGAAGTTTTATGCTTCTGTTGGTGCTCAAACTCCTAATCAAGCTACACAACAAAGACAATAATATATTAATGTAATTAATTAAATTAATAATATGCGACAATTTCTTTTAGGTGCTAAAGTAGCTTATGCTACGGGTGCTGACTTATCAAAGGTTGCAGACGGTGCTATTGGTTTCTTCTATAATAAAGATGGAGCTCCTACCGTAACTGCTACTGGAAAAGAGATTACCTCAGAGGCTATGATTGTTCTTGGTCGTCCTACTGATAAAGGTGGTCCGGTTGTACTTCCTTTCTTTAAGAATAATTTTTCTTATGTTAAGGGAGTTTATGAAGCTGCTACTAAGTTTAGTGCAGAAGTAACTATTCCTGCTCCTACTAAGATTGGAGATTATTCTCTTATTGTAGTTCTAAAAGGAGTTAAGTTTAATGAACGTAACAAATGGACTGCAATGGTTCATGTTCGTGACGTAACTATGACTGCTAATACTTTGGCTGCTAAGATTGCTGAACAGATTAACAATATGACTGCTGGGTCTGGTGTTACTGCTACGGCTGCTGCTGCCAAGATTACTATTACAGCTACTAAAGAAGGAGTTGATTACGAGATTCTTGGTGCAGATGAACTGTTCGGTCTTGATGTTACTGTAAGTGCTCAAGGTCTTCCGGCTTATGGTAGTGCTAAATACATTCAGGATTTGGCTGAAAAGGCTGCCGCCGATGCAGGCTTTGAATATACTTATCGCGATGCTTATTACTATCTGTATCCGAATTATCCTTTGAATCCTCTTGCTCAGCCCGATACAACAGATGCTGGTTATACTATCTTTACATTACGTTTTGCTGAACCTCGCGATGTTAAAACTCGTGATGAAGTAGTTAATCAGATTGTTCAAGTTGCATTCCCTACCGGAGCTGCTGCTATCGCTACATTCGAAACTGTTTGTAAAGCTTTGGCTGGTATTGAATCTACAGCTACTGTTGCAGAAGAAGCCACAGAATAATATCTGATATATACTATTTGTCAAAGTTTCAATATTAATTAAGAAGAGGTTGTCGATGTTAATGTAATAATTAATATTGATAGCCTCTTTTTACTTTGAAAAGATATGGATATATTAGGTGATGCTTTAAGACAAGGAATAGCTCCTGCTATTGTAGTTGCTATTTATTTAATAGTTACTAAAATAATAGATAATCGTAGGGAGGCTGCTCAAATAAAACTTAGCACTGAACTAACACAATCTATAAATTCTATTAGTAGTTTTATTGTTAGTCTTACTAAAAATATTGTTAATAGAGATAAAGAAAAATGTAAGATAGCTATTGAAGATTCTATGTATTCTGCCGGTATGCGTCTTACTAATTTTGTATCTACAACTATTGTAAACAATCATATTGATATTAATAAAGATAATATCATTTCTAATATTAAAAATATTGTAAATGCTGAATATTATAGTGTCTATTCTTCTTTATCATTGTATGTTATAGATGAAGTTAAAGTATCTGATTATCTTAATAAAGATTGGATTGAGGCTGTTGAAAAAGACATTATAGATATTATTTATAATAATTCTCTTAGTAAAGAAGATAAAATACTTACTTTTAGTAATAAGATTAATATTAAATTTCAATCTTATATTACTTATATTATTAATCATGCTATAAAATGATATTACTATGGAAGAAAAAGTAAGACAATCTATTATTGACAATTATAATATTATGCTTGCCAATATGGAGAAGCGAAACATTGATGCTCTTGAACTTGGATTTATCAATGATGATTGTGTTCCTATGCTATTCTCTATTCTTATACATTGTGTAGAAAATATTGAGATTTTTAATCCTACTCAACTTAATAATATTTCTCATTTTATAAATAAGTTAAGCTATGTCGGATAATTATAACGAAGTACATGTTCTTGCTGATGAACACAACGATACCGTTGAAATACATCCGGAATATGTTTATCTTACTATTCCCGCTGATTATGTTTGTGTCTATCACAAACTATTGACGTATATGGCGGACTTTGGTAAAACTATTGTTGATGATTGTAATGCTATATGTCAAGGCAATAGTAAGAATATTATTACTTGCTGGAATCTTTTTCAATCAGCTATTGCTTGTCGTACTTTAGGAAGAGAAAAGGAAGCTGCTTTCTTTATTGATTATATTAAGAAACAACTTAATAATATTTATAAGGGAACAGATAATGTTGTTCATAACAGTTCAGTTCCTCTTGCTATTACTGAAGATGGCAAACTTAAAGCTATGGTTAGTTGTGGAAATGATACTCATTTTTATGTTGATGCTGAAACTGGACAACTTTATCAAGAACAGCTTGAAGGAAAAGATGATGGTAAGGTTTATACTGTTGAAGGAGATAATATGATTGCTAAAGATGGTGCTAAAGCTGATTGACAATAACATTCCCTCTACGGGGAAGTAGGTTTGAAGATATGGCAGATACGTCTATTATAGCTATTGTTAGTTATCATTGTACTAAAATAGTCGAGTATGAACTATCTATCATTATTCAATAACTTAGCTAAAATTAGCTTGATTTTAAGTCATAATAATTAAAAATTTTATGAAGCCTGCTTATAAAAATTTAGGTAAAGTTTGTCTTACTCCTGAAGGTGAATTTAATAGAAATAAAGGGTATGAACGTATCAGTATGGTTACTGACCCTGTTACTGGCATTTCTTATATTTCTAAAAAAGATGTACCCAAAGGAGTTAGTATAAACAATCAAGAATATTGGCAGAAAGTTGGTAGTGGCGGTTTTCGTGATAATAACATCATTGTTCTTAGCGATATTGATGCTAATGGAAATCTTATTACTTATACTTTGCAAGAAGCTATTGCCACTATTCATTCTGAAGATAGACGTCCTGGTCTTATTTTAGGCTTTTATGGTCTTAATACTCAAGAAGTAGATAATAAGACTACTTGGTACTTATATCAATTTGATTCTTATACTGTTGATGATTGGTTTAAACTTTCTTGTTGGAAAAGTATTTATGATAATGTAAATAAGTTTAAAGGTTATTTCCTTAATGAATGTTTACTGTTTAAACAATTTCCTCTTCCTACTGTTGGTGATTTTGCTTTTGTTGGTGAGAACTTAGAAGAAGCTGTTATTTATTTCTGTATTAATAATGGAAAATGGACTGCTACTAAAGTTCCTGCTTTACAATTTGCTAATAAATATAAGGCTATTTATTCTCGTGACTTTGGAGAATTTAATGTTCACATGGATGAAACTTATGCTGACCGTGCTCATAAGGATGGAGAAGGTAATATTATTCATGATACTTATGTTACTCGTAAAGGACTTAAGAATGCCATTATTGAAGAAGTAACTAAAGCTATTTGGGCTGCTGATTTACCTGATGGTATTGTTCGTATGGAACATTTATCAGAAGCAGTTAAACAATTTATCGGAAGTCTTGGTAATATTGTTAATGCTGCTGATGATGAAGACTTAATGGTAAAAGATAATCTTCTTAAGTTTAATGATAAGGAATATTGTGAAACTACTTATACTGGTTATGGTCGAGTTTTTCTTCGTAAGAATATGCTTGACGGAGTTAATGTTCTTGAACAATATCAGATAAGTAAAGCTAATACTCGTTATATTGTACAATACTTCCATTGTCTTGATGGTCATACTCTTGAAGTTCCTGAACATTGTATTCTTGATTTTACTGCTGGTGGTTGGTTTAGAAATGGTACTTTAATTTGTAACGATACTCTTATTATCGCTCCTAAGCCAGAAGATATTACTGTTAAACTTGAAGGTACTTATAAGTTTTTTGGTGTTAGTTCTGTAACTGAAGAAACTATTAAAGATATTTATGAAAGACTTGAAAATATAGAAAGTCCTTTTGTAAAACTTAGTCAAGAAGAATATGATGCTATTTCTGATAAAGATGATACTAAACTTTACGCTATTGTTGGATAATTAAATAATTAAGATTATGAACGATTTAATTAATAAAATTGGTATTGACAAAATTCTTCATTTTGTTATTGGTGCTCTTGTTGCATTTTGTTTTGATATACCTGCTATTCTTCAAGAAGGTCTTGTTGGTGATTGGTTGAATGTTGCTTTTACTTCTATAGGTGTTATAGTTGTTGCTATGGCAGCATTCTTTAAAGAAGCTGTTATTGATAGTAAATTTGATTGGAAAGATTTTGTTGTTAGTATTGCAGGTGCATTATTGCCTACTATTGTTGTTATTATCGGTACTTTGTTTTATATAGGTTCTAACTAATATGGCTAATATTAATAAGATAAAAGCTGGTTCTTCTGACCCTACCGCTTTAATGTTTGACAAATATAAAACTGGAACTGCTAACGGAGGAATACTTTTTGGAAGTCTTATTCCTGTAAATAATTCCGTTGCTGCTGTACAAGCTGTTTCAAATTCTGTTTGGCAAGTTAATGATGGTTGGGAAGTAGAAATTATTAATAGTAAGAAAATTGCTATTAAGAAGTTTAAGATTGATACTTGGGGTCTTAGACAAATGGTTGCTAATCCACATACTGACCCTAATTATAATAGTCTTAAAGTTAATATCAGCGGTATTAATAGAGTTCATAACGAAGTTATTTGTCATACTGCTGGCAGTGATGTTCCTGATGGATTTACTAAAGCTTATGGTGGAAACGGAGGGTATAATGTATATTGGTATCCCGGACAGTTTGATTCTGGTAATTCTATGCAAGGTCTTGTTATTCAGTTTGGAGTAGGTTATTTAGCAAGTGATAATGAAAGAGCTGATGGATTTCAAATTGGAAAACATCCTTGGGATGTTGGTACTAAAGTAGGTATTGTTGATGGAACTATTACAGGTACTTGGGCAGACGGTTCATATAGGGCTATAACTATAGGTTTATTTGGTGGAGTTCAAAATGCTACTGCTTGGCATGATGAAACTGGAGATGCTTATAGACAATATGATATTTCAGACAATCCTATCTATATTGATTTAGATGTTCCCGATACTACTGTAGCTATAGATGTTACTTCTGTAGAATGTTGGGATGCTTATGCTGGAGAAGACCAAGTTTACCATAAAGATAAAACTTTGGAAAACTGTTGGAAAAAATATGGCTTTGCTTTTCCTACTGGATGGAATATTACTAAAACTAATTTTAATACTAATGAATATATAGAATGGATTAGTCTTACTAAGTTTAAAATTAAAGGTATTCCTGAAGGTGGTATTACCATTACTACTACTACTACTACTACTACTGCCAATTATGTTAATATTAATTGGAAACAGTTTATTGCTAAACTTAGTCAAGGATTGCCTATTGGTGCTTCTGTTAAAATTGTAAGAGCATTTACTAATGCTTGGTATGATTATGATGAAGAATCTCATACTTGGTCTAATCCTGTTGAAGATATAGAAACAGTTCTTTCTGTTGGAGATAACACTATTGCTGCTTTCTCTGATGAAATACATAAGAAAGATACTGATGAAAATATGACTTATTCTGAGTGTAAGATTGTTATTACATCAGATACTCCTGTATATGAACTTAACTGTAATGTAGAGATAGTTCCTACTTTTACCGACGGAGAAGTTCTTACTATTACTGAAAATAAATGGGGATTGAGTAAAGTTAAAGTTCCTACTATTACTGATTTAACAGAACATATTGATAAGTTAATGTTTAACGTTAATCCTGCTAATGCCGACTTTTGGGAACCTATCAAAGCATATTATGCATCTAATGTTCTTACAGGAGATGCTGTTTATAGAAAATTCTATAATGCTAAAAATCTTGATGAACTTGCTATAATACTTCCGAGTGCTAATTGGCTTTATTATGATACTACGTTCAAATTTGCTTCTATTAAGAAACTTACTTTTACTGGTCAAGAAAATACTAATATTACTTCTCTTAATGGAATCTTTGAAGGTCTTGGTAATCTTAAAGAGTTTATAGTAAACGTTGATGAAGCTCATGATGGAGATTATATAGCTGGATGTAATGATTGTTCTAATATGTTCAATGGTTGTGGTTTGGCTACTTATCCATCTAATTTTATTTGTTGGAATGCTTTTAGAGCTAATGCACAAGCTTATAGTAGAAATGCTACTAATGCTATATCAATGTTTTGGTATTCTTCAATAGAAACTGTTCCTAATCATGGAGATGACCCAGATGCAGATGCTAATACTATTTTGTGTGGTTCTGCGAGTGGTATTTTCTATAATTGTAATAAACTTGTTACTGTTGGTCCTATTCTTGATTTGTTACTTATTGACCCTAAAGGTGCTGAAAATATATTTGTAAACTGTACTGCTCTTACTACTATTAGAATTAGAAATCTTAATCATGGTGATTGGAGATTTGATAATGTTGCATTTGAAGGTACTAAGAAACATGGTACTCTTGCTGCATTAAATGCTGCTTCTATTCAGTATCTCTTTGCTAATCTTAGAGATTTAAATCTTTATGATGCAAATAAGAATACTGAAACTATTAGTAATAGCTTCTCTAAATGGAGTAGTAATTACTTTAGAAGTGGTATTTTTGAATCTGCTTATAATTTCAAATTCAATAGTATGTTTGAATTTCTTGCTAAACTTAGGACTGCTAATCAAGCTAATGCTCCATTTATAGTACATACTACTGCTACTGGTATTTCTATGAGTTTCCAAGTTAGTGGTCTTGCTGAGGGAGATTCTCTTATATTTGGTGCAGCTGATAGTGCAGAACCTGATTTAACAATTACTGCTGATGGACAATATACTATTAATAAGAACGATACTGTAGATAAAGGTTTCAAACTTATTGGTGATGCGTCTGTAAGTAGTATTGTTAAAGTTACAGTTAATAAAGGTTGGGATTTGTCTATACCTAAAGTACAATCTGCTAATCTTTATTGTCCTGCTGAATGGGAAGCTAATATTACTGATGAAATGGTAACCGCTGCTAATGCTAAGAATTGGAGCGTTTATATTGATGGTACTCTTAAATCTGTTTAATGTATGAACAAAGATATTTGTGAAAGATATGATGCCTCCACTCTTCAACAAATGTATAAAACTGTTACAGATGTTGAGAATGGAGGTCTCAAAGAAAAAGATGTATTTCCTGTTAGTGTTATACAAGCTATCTTTGATGGACTTACTGGAACTCGATTAGACCATATTCTTTCATTTGGCAACTGCATTTATGTTCCATTTCAAGGTACTCGTGAAGCTACGAGACTTATGATTGGTTCTCAAATGCGTCGTAAAGGTCTTATTATTGTTTTTAGAGATTTAGACAATATGACTTATACGCAACGTTATCTTTATGCTGATTCTGTTGCTGATGAACATTGGAGATATGATGATAATTGGGAAGATTGTTTTGTTGGTTTTGGAGATTTAGAATTTGTAGAGCAACTTAAACAATATCTTATTAAGTATATTGATGAACAACTTAAAAAAGTTCTTCCTCCTGAGGGTTATGAATTAGTAATGGTAAATCGTTCTCCTGTTCCTCCTGATGGATACGAATATGTTGTTTATATTAATGAAGACGGTAAACTTGTTAAAGTTTGTACTACTGATAAAGAACCTATTGTGCGTAAAGTTAGTAAAGAATAAATTATGGCTGAAAGACATGATGAACAGTTATATGGAGTTGCTTCGTTAGATAAGCTATTTCCTATCATAGATGTAGTAGATGATTTGACTACACCTATTGCTACAAGACCATTGTCTGCCAAACAAGGTAAAATACTTAAAGATTTAATTGATTCTCTTGAGCTTCTTAAATTCCAAACTGTTGAAAGTTTACCTGCTACTGGAGAAAAAAGTATTATTTATCTTGTTCCTGCTGAGAAATCCGAAGATGGTACTAACATCTATGAAGAATGGGTTTGGCTTGTAGATGAAAGCAGATATGAACTTATTGGTTCGCTTGGTAAGATAGAAGTAGATGATGCTTTATCTTTAACTTCTACTAATCCTGTACAAAATAAGATTATTACTGAAGCTCTTAATCGTATTAATAAAGAATTGTTCCCATTGACTATTGCTGTTAGCGGTGGAGGTCTGTTTGAAAAACGTACTACACAAACTATTACAGTTACATGGTCTATTAAAGAGGGAAGTGATATTGTTATTCCTGAAACAATTACTGTTAATAATGAGACTGTTACTAATACTCATACAAGTAAAGTATTTAATAATGTTACAACTAATACTACTTATACTGTGAAAGCTGTTAAAGATGGAGTTACAGTTACTGGAAGTACTTCCGTAACATTTGTTAATCCAAATTATTTTGGTGTTGTTGCTAATAATTTCACTCCTACAGAAGATGCTATTAAAGCTCTTACTAAGAGTATAAAGAATGGTAAAGGTTATACAGGTACTGCTAATCTTAATAATCAAAAAACTTGTTATGCTTATCCTAAATCATTTGGAGCATTAACATCTATTAAAGATGCTAATAATTTTGATTATATAAACTCTTATACTCGTACTGAACTTACTGTGTGGGACGAAGTATATTATGTTTATGTTCTTACTGATGCTACTACTATTAACGGATTTAAACAAATTTATTCTTAATATACGACTATGGCACTTAGAATTGGTGATAATTTTAATTATCAAGGTCAGAAACCTAATTTCGAAAGAGATAGTTTCAAGACTCTTGCTGCTATGAAAGCTTATCCTGAAACAAGTATTGACGAAGGACATCTTTCATATTGTAAAGAAGATGGCAAACGTTATGAATATAAAAGTTCTAATGACATAGATGCTACTACTGGTAGATGGCGTGAATTTGAATCTGGTGGAGGTCTTGAAGAAGTTCCTATTGCAACTAATGACGCAGTTGGTGGATTTAAAACAGGATTTACTTCTACTGAAAAGAAATATCCGGTTCAAGTTGAAGAAGATGGTAAAGCTTTTGTTGAAGTTCCTTGGACAGATACTAATACTACTTATACAAATATGAGTGGAGCTACAAGTTCCGCAACTGGAAAAAGTGGTTTAGTTCCTGCTCCTGCTGCAGGTGCTCAAGGCAAATACTTAAAAGGTGATGGTACTTGGGATACTCCTCATGACACTACTTATAATAAGGCTACTACTGAAGCTGATGGTCTTATGTCAAAGGAAGATAAAGCTAAACTTGATGGTTTGACAGGAGCTTCTTTACTTATTGTTACCCAAGAAGTTTATGATGCTACTGAACCTAAAGACGACAATACTGTTTATTTCATTAAAGGCTAAGTAATTGTTATGAATGTAAAACAATTATTTGAAAAAGTTGCTAAAGGGTATATTCCTATATACCCTTTAGCTTCTATGGATAATATAGTTGATGAAAATCAATCTATTAGTCTGACAGAAGTTCTTAATAAGTATAATCATATTTATGTAACTTTTGCAGATGATGCTAAAGAAACAAGACTTTTAATTCCTGATTTTCTTAGACGTTATGGTCTTTGGTTATCATACGAAAAAGATGGAAATCTTTATACTGAATTTTTCAAAGGTAGTAATGTTGATGCTCAACAAGAAGAACGTTGGAGTGGTGATGAGTATTGGGAATATGTTCCAGATTTGCAATATATTAATGATGCTTCTCAGCGTATTCCTAATGGTGCTATTCTCCCTGAGCATTTAAGTGATAGTCTTAAACAATTACTTTCTCAACATCATACTATTAATAATATGGTAGATGATGAAGACCTTGAAACTAAAAGTTGTGGTATTATTAAGTTTAAAGATAGACCTTATCAACCAAATATAGCTTCTGGTAAAGGCTATAAAATACTTCGTAAAGATTTCTATAATGGAATAAATACTCTTACTGTTGAAGACTTTGAATGGCAAAATACTATTTATGAAGTTCGTTATGATTTTGATTTACAAGGTCAGACTATAAATCTTCCTAAAGGAGCAACTTTGCTGTTTAAAGGAGGTGCTATTAATAATGGCAGTGTTTATTTTAAAGGAGGTACTATTATAGGAGCTGACAAGTTTTCTGATTGTGGCAATGCTTCCTTTACGGGGGAGTTTTCAAAAGGACTTATAATGAGTTTTGATGATACCCCTAAATGGTGGAATGGAACTGAATGGGTTGCTTTTGCTTCCGGAGGAGGAGAAGAACCTTCTGGTTATGAAGCAGAAGTAGTATCTGTTGAAACCACAGATGATAAAGCTAATGCTACTGTTAAACTTGCAGGTAAAACGTTTAGTTTTACTTTTGCTATTCCTCGTGGTAAGCAAGGTCCTCAAGGTATTCCTGGTCCTGCTGGTGCTGATGGAATCGATGGACAAGATGGTAAAGATGGTAAAGACGGTACTATTGAAGGTTTTAATGCAAATGCTGAAGCCGAAACTTCTGATACTCCTAAAGCATCTGTTACAGTAAACGGCACTACTCTTAATTTTAAATTCGGACTTGTTAAAGGAGAAACTGGAGAACAAGGTCCTCCTGGAAAAGATGGTACTGATGGTGCTGATGGTAAAGATGCTGTTTTGCCTAATTGGAAAACTTATGTTTACATAAAAGCTGATTCTAAACCTGCTAAACCTACAAGTACTGATATTCTTCCTTCTGGATGGAGCGATTATCCTACTTCAACTGGACAATGGTGGCAATGTATTGGTATAGTAAATGGTGTTACTAATAAAGTTATTGAATGGTCTGAGGTTCTCCCTGTTAATGGTAAAGATGGTACTGCACAAGATGGTAGTCATGTAGAAATGAGATTTGCTATTAATAATTCTCGTACTGACGCGCCTACTTTAAATGCTGACGAACGTAATCCTTCAGGATGGACTATTCAACCTCCGAGTGTTGGAGATAGTAATTATCTTTGGATGACTACTGCTACTATAGGAGCTGATGATTCTCTTAAAACTAATTGGACTACTCCTGTATGTATTAGTGGAGAACAAGGTCCTGCTGGTGCAGACGGCCCTGC
>ERZ772865.101-NODE-101-length-88553-cov-7.743700_pt1 | contig 88553 bp, 77 predicted proteins | sample MGYA00512133_ERZ772865 | MGnify/ENA primary metagenome ERZ772865 (study PRJEB29015, sample SAMEA2737722) | human gut metagenome | biome: human gut; feature: human-associated habitat; material: faeces | place: China | collected 2012 ...
CTGCGGCGGTCGCTTGCGACATCTACCTTATACGCCGCAGTGTGCATCCTCGCGGAGCGTTTTTAACTTTACAGGAAAGCAATTTCCTGTAAAGTTAAAAAGCACAGAATATATAGTAAATAACATTACTATACACGCTGTGCTTTTATCACTTAGATATCCTTTTACATTCCACCCTGTTAGCGAATCATAGAAAATGCACCAACACTGATTAACATCATAATTACACCAGCCAGCAATACGCCAAGCATCACTGCGATAACAGATGATTTAAAATCCATATCTAAGATGCTGGCTGCCAGAGTTCCTGTCCAGGCTCCGGTTCCCGGCACCGGGATTCCAACAAAGAGCAGTAATGCCAAGAATAATCCTCTTCCTGCCTTTGCCTGCAGCTTCTTACCACCCTTTTCACCTTTTTCCAGACACCAGCCGAAGAATTTTCCAATAACAGGCTTATCTGCACCCCAAATCAGTACTTTTCTTGCAAAAAAATAAATAAATGGTACCGGCAGCATATTTCCAATGATGGAAATAATATAAGATGGTATCAATGGAAGTCCAAAGCCCTGTGAAAATGGAATCGCTCCTCTCAGTTCAACCAGTGGTACCATGGAAACAAAAAATACAATCAGATAATGTAATAACATAATACTCCTTTCCTAATGAATTATGACTGTTTATAGTTTTTCAAAAACGTAATCAGCATATCCATTTCTTCATCTGAACCAATGGTAATACGCAGGTAATTTGCAATCCGCTCCGGTTTGGAGAAATGACGGACATAAATGTCTTTCTTCTTCAAATCTTCAAACAGCCTCTCCATGGAAATCGTATCATGGGTTACAAAGAGGAAGTTGCTCTTTGAATCATCCATCCGGTATCCCAGTGCCCGAAGTTCTTCCTTGGTACGCTCTCTCGTTGCAATAATCTTCTGTGTTGTCTCTTTAAAATAAGCTTCATCCAAAATAGCAGCCGTTCCCATTTCAATCGTAAGGGAATTTAAGGTATAAGAATTAAATGAATATTTAACATCGTTCAAATATTTGATTAATTCAGGCTGTGCCATCGCATATCCAATCCGCATGCCTGCCATGGAACGGGATTTACTAAAGGTCTGGACTACCAGCACATTGTCATATTTATCAATAAGCGGCAATGCAGATGTTCCACCAAAATCAATATATGCTTCATCCACAATAACAATGACATCCGGATTCTGTGCAATGATGCGTTCCACATCTTCTAACGGAAGCAGTTTTCCTGTCGGTGCGTTTGGATTTGGAAATACAATTCCTCCGTTTTCCCCAGCATAATCCTCCGGGCGAATCGTAAAATCCCTATCCAGTGGAATCTGCTTATATGGAATACGGAATTCCTCTGCCCAGACATCATAGAAAGAATAAGTAATATCCGGAAACAGAATCGGACGATTGGAATTAAAAAATGTCATAAAGCACATGGCAAGTACATCATCTGAGCCAACGCCCACAAATACCTGATTGGAATTTAAACCATATTGTTCTGCAATTGCGTCCGTCAGTTTCTCAATCTTTGGATCCGGATAAAGACGCAGCCGTTCGGTATCAAAAGAGGTTAAAACATCCTTTACTCCCGGTGCCGGTGGATACGGGTTCTCATTGGTATTCAGTTTTATCATTTTCTCTTTCTTCGGCTGTTCTCCCGGAACATACGGGATAACTTTGCGTATATTATTTTCCCATGCTTTCATGTCTTACTCCTTCTATCTGCTGCTTGATTTTATCATTCTTTCGTTTTCCGATTTTTTATTCTGCTGCCTTCAGTCCATACTCTGTTGCCAGCTTTGCAAATGCCTGCATGGAATTTACTACTGTCTCATAAGAAGTGCAGTATGCAAGGCGTACATAACCGCCATAGCCGAAGGCACTTCCTTTTACCAGAATCAAATGGTATTTCTTCGCAGCTTCTACAAATTCTTCTTCCTTTGCAACCGGAGATTTCAGCCACAGATAAAATGCTCCCTGTGGTTTGATGCAGGTGAATCCAAGCTTCGTCAGTCCTTCATATAAAGCAATACGGTTGCGGTCATAAAATTCAAGATTGGTCTTTTCCTTTAAGCACTCTGCCACTGCTTTCTGAATGAGGGATGGTGCATTTACAAAGCCAAGAGTACGGTTTGATACGGTAATTCCCTCGATTAATTCTGCGGAATCTGCCGCTTCATCCGGCACTACCACATAACCGATCCGCTCGCCCGGAAGTGATAAAGATTTACTGAAGGAATATCCTACCAGCGTATCTTTATAATATTTCGTCAGGAAATTCTCCTGTACGCCGTCGTAAACCAGTTCACGGTATGGTTCATCGGAAATAAGATAAATATCGGTTCCAAATTCCTCTTCCTTCGCAGTTAAAATTCTGGCAATCTCTTTTAAGGTAGCATCTGAATATACCACTCCGGTCGGGTTGTTCGGATTGTTGATGATAACCGCTCTTGTATCTTTTGTAATTTTTCGTTCAAAGTCTGCTAAATCCGGCATAAAATCTGCTTCATCTGGCATGACTTCCACAATCTTTGCATCGAAGTTTGCGGCATAGCTTTTATATTCACCAAAATACGGAGCAAATACCATAACTTCATTGCCCGGATCTAAAATCGTCTTAAAAATAATATTCAGACCGCCTGCTGCACCAACTGTCATAATCAGGTTCTTCCCATGGAAATTGGTTCCGAAGCGTTCATTTAAGTTCTCTGCAATTGCCTCCCTTACTTCCTCATAGCCTGCATTTGCCATATATCCATGCACCACAAGCGGGTCTTCTTTATCCAAAATATCATAAATTGCTGTCTTAATTTTTTCCGGTGCCGGTGTAGCCGGATTGCCAAGGCTGAAATCATACACATTTTCTGCCCCATATCTGGCAGCCATTTCTTTTCCTTCCATAAACATGGCACGAATTGCAGAGCTTCCTGCCATTGCCTGTTTTATCTTTTTTGACAACATATCTTATGCCTTCTTTCTCTTTCTATTCTGTTACAGTATAGCTGAGACTATCCGTAAAATCAATCTGTTTTCTTGTTTCCGATGGGAATCTGCGTGATAACAATTGCCACAAACATCAGCACGCAGCCTATAATTTCTTTCAGTGATAAAACCTGTCCTAAAATCACCCATCCTGCCAGTGCAGATATCACCGACTCCAGGCTCATAATAAGGGATGCTATTATCGGATTAATCCCTTTTTGTCCCACAATCTGCAGTGTATAACCCACGCCACAGGAAAGAAGTCCCGCATACAACAAAGGCATCCATGCCGCCTGAATATTGGAAATATCCGGTGTCTCTGTAAACAGCATTCCTACTGCTGAAAGTACTCCGCATACAAAAAACTGTATACAGGACATTTTTACGCCGTCTACCTTCGGTGAAAAATAATCAACCACCAGTATATGAACGGAAAATGCCAGTGCACATAAAAGAAGCATGATGTCTGCCCGCTCAATGGTAAAACTGCCGTCCTTCATACAAAGCAGATACATTCCCACAACTGCCAGTGCTACACAAAACCACAGCTTGATTCCCGGACGCTTTCCAATAAAGATGCCGATAACCGGAATCATCACAATATACAACGCCGTAAAAAAGCCAGATTTACCAACGCTTGCTTCCATAATGCCAAACTGCTGCAGATTGGATGCAATGCAAAGAATTACACCACAGGCAATTCCGCCTGTCCACAAAGTCTTTTTATCCTCTTTTTCCTGATTTTCTGCTCCTGTCTCTTTCTTTTTCTTTAAAACCAGAATAACCGGGATTAGCACCAGTCCCCCCAGAACGCATCGGATTGCGTTAAAGGTAAAGGGACCAATATATTCCATGCCCACGCTCTGGGCTACAAAAGCAACGCCCCAGATGGTTGCGGTCAATAATAATATCAAAGAACTCTTTATCTGCTGTTTCATAAAATCTCCATTCTGTCCTTATTCTTTTGCATAATTTATCATATTGCTCTTATATTAATGCATTTCTTTCCTTCTTGCAAGAGTCATAACATACAACAAAGAGCATCAAAGGCGGTGCTTCTCATCCTTCCCATTGGATGACACCTTATGCCAATGATGCTCTTTTCTTATGTTAACCAGAATCTCTCTCCCGGATAAACACCTTTTTCTATTTATTTACCATGTCAATAAAGCGTAAAAATGCTTCTCTTCCTTCTTCGGTGCATTTGTATACACCGGCATCCAGAAGAACTTCACGGAATACCAGTCCGATTTCCTTTCGGATAATCCCGTCGATATTTTCTTCCGTAATGCTCTCATATTTCGGCAAAAATTCCTCTACCCAGTCTGCATGCTTACTTAAAACTTCATTGCTCCGTAAATCAGCCCTGGAAAGAATTGCCGTCTTAAGCTGTGCCATCTCGTCCTTCAGACGTGCCGGCAGCACTGCCAGACCCATTACCTCGATTAAGCCGATATTTTCCTTCTTAATATGATGAAGCTTCGCATGCGGATGATATACGCCCAGCGGATGCTCCTTTGTTGTAATATTATTACGAAGCACTAAATCCAGTTCGTAATTATTGCCTCGTTTTCTTGCAATTGGCGTAATGGTATTATGTGGCTCCCCGTCTGTTTCTGCAAAAATAAATGCTGCCTCATCCGTATAGCCACGCCAGGTCAGAAGTATTTTATCTGCCAGCTCAATCAGCCGTTCTGTATCCGGTGCGGACAGGCGGATAACTGACATCGGCCATTTTACAATTCCGGCTTTCACATCTTCAAAGCCCGCAAAGGTAATCTCTTTTTCCAGCGGTGCCTTTGCCATGGCAAATTCATAATGTCCACCCTGAAAATGATCATGGCTTAAAATCGAACCTCCTACAATCGGCAGGTCTGCATTGGAGCCAACGAAATAATGCGGAAACTGTTTTACAAAATCCAGCAGTTTTCCAAAGGTTGCCTTCTCGATTTTCATCGGTGTATGCTTTCCATTAAACACGATGCAGTGCTCATTATAGTACACATAAGGAGAATACTGTAAGAACCAGTCACTATGATTGATGGTTACCGGAATAATACGGTGATTCTGTCTTGCCGGATGGTTGACTCTTCCTGCATAACCTTCATTTTCCTTACACAAAAGGCATTTCGGATAGCCGCTCTGTTTTGCCAGCTTTGCAGCTGCAATGGCTTTCGGGTCCTTTTCCGGCTTGGATAAGTTAATTGTAATATCCAGTTCACCAAACTCCGTCTCTGCGGTCCATTTCATATCACGTCTGATACGGTATCTGCGGATATAATTGCTGTCCTGGCTGAGAGTATAATAATAATCTGTTGCCGCCTTTGCATCCTTCTCATAAAGGCTCTGAAATTTATGAATTACTTCACCTGGTCTTGGCATCAGCATTCCCATGATTTTCGTATCAAATAAATCTCGGTATACTACACTGTTTTCCTTTAAAATGCCTTTTTCATAAGCATAATCCAGCAGACGGTTTAATAATTCTTCCAGACTCTCTTCTGCTTCTTCTCTGCTCATCGGTGTCCGTGACTGATAAGCTGTCACAGCGTCCTCATCTAATTCTTCTAATTCAAACAATTCCAGCAGGCGGTTGATGGTAAATCTTTCATCTTCCTTCGGAACCAGTCCGGTTACCATGCCATATTCTGTTAATTTTAAGATATCTTCACAAATCATAACTTACCTCCTGTTTCTTATGCCAGTCTGGATGGACCGTCTCCAATTTCTACTACATAGAAATCTGCGCTGTATCCAATTTTCTTTTCATAGGCACTGCCTACTGCTTCAATAAAATGTTCTACTGCTTCATCCTTTACAATACTGACGGTGCATCCGCCAAAGCCTGCACCTGTCATACGGGATCCAATGACTCCATCCACCTTCCAGGCTTCTTCCACTAAGGTATCCAGTTCAATTCCGGTTACTTCATAATCATCCCTTAAGGATACATGGGATGCATTCATCAGCTTTCCAAAGGTTTCCACATCATTTTCTTTCAAAGCTTCCACTGCTTTTAGGGTTCTCTGGTTCTCATATACCGCATGTTTTGCCCGACGCATGCGGACCTCACTTCCGATGGCTCCCTTATATTCTTCAAACTGTTCCTCGGACAATTCACCAAGACTTTTGATGTCCACCACCTTCTGTAATTCTGCCAGTGCTTCCTCACACTCTGCACGACGTTCATTATATTTCGAATCACCCAGACCACGCTTCTTATTGCTGCAGGAAATTACAATTTTAGCATCTTTTAAACGAACCGGCGCATATTCATATTTTAAAGTAGCCGTGTCTAAGAAAATTGCATGCTCTGCTTTTCCCATGGCAATGGCAAACTGATCCATGATGCCACAGTTCACACCATTGAATTTATTCTCTGAAAACTGTCCGATTAAAGCCAGATCCTGATTCGTTACACCAAATCCGAATAAGTCCTTTAAGATATATCCGGTCAGTACCTCAACAGATGCAGAAGAAGAAAGTCCAGAACCATTCGGGATATTTCCAAATAATAACAAATCCAGTCCAGTATCTACCTGCATGCCCTTTTCTCCAAATGCCCAGATAACACCCTTCGGATAATTCGTCCAGTCTGCTTCTTTCTCCGGCTTCAATCCTTCAATGGAAGATTCCAGCACACCAAGCTGTTCAAAATTCATGGAATAAAATCTCAGTTTCTTATCGGCACGTTTTCTTGCCACGCCATAAGTTCCAATGGTCAGTGCACATGGAAATACATGACCTCCGTTGTAATCCGTATGCTCTCCAATCAGATTCACACGTCCCGGTGCAAAATACACACGGATGTCTCCTTCATCCCCAAATAATTCCTTAAACCTTGTCAAAACCTGCTCCTTCATCAATACATTCTCCTTTCGATTTATTTTCATCCGTTCCTGTTATCCGGCACATTTTCACAGGATATTATTCATCTGTCTTTGTGCTCGTCAGCAACATAATTTATATTTTTTACTTCTTAATAAGATTATACTATATGCCCTGTTTCTTTGCAATATTGCCGTTCTAGTCTGCAACATCTCAATTGCTATTTGGCAACATTTTTCCATATGCAAGATAAAGATTTATAAATAACTGTGAAAATATAAAAACACCAGTCTCTGCCTGAATGAATAAGATACGAGAGAGAGCTGTAAGGGACATTAGAAATTCGATAAAAGCGTATCTGCTTCCGGCAACCGGCGCAAATTCACATCCATGTTCATCTGCGCCTCGCCGGTACATCCCTGTACCGGCGTTGCCTGTTTCCGAACGAATTTCATAAGTCCCTAACAGCCCTCCCTCATGTATCTGTAATCATCCAGGCAGAGGCTGGTGTTATTTCTATTTTCAATTTATTTTCAGTGGTTCCTACAGACATTCATCATACTAAAATTGTCTGAACAGAAGCTGGCGTTCTTATTCTTTATTCCAATTCCCTACAATGCTGCTTCAGCGGCTGCCAACTTGTCCAGTGCACTCTGCGATACCTTCGCTTTTGCGCCCTCGCTTAAGGCATTATAGGCATTTCTTGCATTGGCTACTGCTGCTGCATCTGTGGCAGTTATCGTATCTGGCAATGCCATGATTGTATTCGTTACATTCTGTGCATCTATACTTTCCTGATTCTGCAATTCCTGTAGTGCCTGTTCATACTGCAACTGTGACAGAGCTGACTCGGCTGCTGTCAGCACATTCAGATTCTTTACATATGCTTTGGCGCTGTCAGATAAAGCATCATACTGGGAACGGACAGACGCAATGGTTCCTGCGGAGTCCAGGGTTACTGTTCCAATGGAGGTGATTGCCTCATCTACTGCAGATGCTGCATCCATATCCTTGCCCTTCTGGCTCTCGGTTCCCGGCAGTTCATAAACAAGCACCGGATAACCAGCTTCTATATTTTCATAAATTGTTTTTGCTGCACTGTATGGAAGATTGATACATCCATGTGAACCGCTTCTTTTATAAATTGTTCCACCAAAAGTACTTCTCCAGCTGGCATCATGCATTCCAACACCACCGTTAAAAGGCATCCAGAAAGATACCGGAGACTCATAATCTTCGCCGCGAAGCACCGCATCCTTTGCCTTATAAGTAACACCAAAAGAGCCGGACGGCGTTCCATGATTCTTTGCAAGGTTACCGGAGACAAAATCAGATTCTACCACCAGCGATCCGTTCTTATAGAAAAACAAATGCTGTGCGGTCAGATTGATTTCCACATATGTATTACCATAGTCATTCTCACCATGGCTGTTAGCCGTCTGGGAATAAACCGGCTCTCTTGTTACATCCTTACCGGCTTTCAAATCCTCCAGTATCATTTCCTTTTCAGCTGCATTATCTACCCACCATCCGTAATTTCCACCATAAATTGTCACTGTCTGTCCATAAGAGGTATCCAGTGTCCGGTTTCCATAGGCGGTATTATAATTTTTTGCCATAGCTTTTACATAAGCGCTCAATGCCTCATCATCTACAGACACATTGAAATCATCATCCACAGAAAGCCAGGTACTGATGGTTTCTCCATCCAAAACCACATCATCCTTGCCTTCTGCCTGATAGGTAATCTTCATCTGGGTATATTTATTCAAGGTATCCAAGGCATCCTGAAATACATCATCCTCTTCTTTCACCTTAGGGTCTTCATAACAGCCTTCCCCGGAAAGGTCAAATTCCGGCTGCATTTTATCCAAGGCTTCTTTGATTTTCTCCGTAAATGCATCCTTATCGATTTTTGTTCCATATACCTCCGGCTGCACTTCATAGCCATCCTTTGTATAATCCTTAATCTGTGCATTTTCGGAATCCGTCCATTTGCTTTCATCCATACAGGACAAATTATCCAGAACATCCTTCAATTTTTCTTCATCAAAAGATATCATGGTCTCCACTTCGTATTTCCGTGGAGAAATAAGATAGTACGGCCATGCAAATCCATTCTGCTTCTTTAAAAGCTCTTTTACCTGCTTATCAAATACCGGCTCCATGTCAATGTCTGTTCCATTGATGCTCTCTGTCTTATCCTCACGCTCCACCAGCTTCATCTCATACCTGGATGCCTGCTTCGTAATCTTCTTTTCCACACCACTGGTTGAGGAAGCGGATACCCCCACATTATTTATCGTGGTACGAAATGCAAAATGGCTCTGAAAAAACAGTGCCAGTACCAGATAAATCACAACTAATATTCCTACAGGAATTCCGATTACACAAAGGAGTTTTTTTCTGCTCATTTTTTCCTTCGCAGTTTCCTGCTGTTTCTCGTCATTCTTCTTCATATCCCTTAACCTTTCTATTTTGCTAGTTTCCATTATAGTTGACCGTTTTTCTTTGTCAATGAAATCCCGCATTTGTAATATTTATTTAAAAAATGAAATACATTTTCTTGTATTCTTGCACAATGAAAATGTTCCTTTTCCATTAAAATCTTAAGAATTCCATAAAAATTATTAAATTCAATTTTATAGCATTGTTTTTTAAAAAATGCTGTGCTAGAATTCCAAAATAGAAGTAGTATTCTTACATTAAAGAAGGGGAATCCGATATTGAAAAAAGATAACTTTAAGCAAAATCTCAAAGCATTTTTTCAAAAATATAAGCACGCATGGGTTCTGCTGTATGTATTCATATATTTTCCATGGTTTGCCTATCTGGAAAAACATGTGACTTCAAATTTCAACGTAATACATACTGCACTGGATGATAAAATCCCATTTATAGAATTTTTCATCGTACCATATATGTTATGGTTTGGATATGTCGCATATGCGGTTCTTTACTTTTTCTTCAAAAATAAAGAAGATTATTACCGGCTCTGTACATTCCTGTTTGTGGGAATGACTGTATTTCTGGTAGTATCCAGCCTCTATCCAAACGGACATTATCTCCGCCCGCATTCCTTTGAGCATGACAATGTCTTCACCCATATGGTAGCCTGGCTTTATGCAACCGATACACCGACAAACCTGTTTCCAAGTATTCATGTTTATAATTCGCTCGGTGTTCACATTGCAATCTGTAGCAGTAAAGAATTTAAGAACCGTCCGAAGTTAAAGCTGGCTTCTTTCATTCTTATGGTCAGCATTATTCTTGCAACCATGTTCTTAAAACAGCATTCTGTATTTGATGTGGTTACTGCATTTGTAATGGCTGCTGTCATGTACTCTTTCGTCTACGGCAGGAACTTCTCTTTCGGCCGCAGCAAGGTAAAAGAATCTTTTGAAAAACAACTTAAGCACATATAGTTTTTATAAAAGAACTGCCGCTCCGTTTTGAGCAGCAGTTCTTTTCTCGTAGTTCATTTTTCACATTTTATTCCAGATGTTCGATTTCATCCATCCAGATACGTGCCGATGCATCACTTGGCATTCGTAAATCACCTCTTGGTGATACTGCTACCGTACCGACCTTTGGTCCATCCGGCAGACAGGAACGTTTAAACTGCTGTGAGAAGAAACGGCGGTAGAAGGTCTTTAACCATTTCAAAATCACCGCATTGTCGTACTGCCCCGCAAATGCCACCTGTGCCAGACGATATATTTTTGCCGGAGCAAAGCCAAATCGCATCACATAATATAAATAGAAATCATGCAGTTCATACGGTCCTACAATATCCTCTGTCTTCTGGGCGATTTTTCCATTTTCCGGCGGAAGCAGTTCCGGGCTGACCGGTGTATCTAAGACATCATAAAGTACAGTTGAAAGTTCCTTATTTCCACAGGTGTCTGCATAGTAGTGTACCAGATGGCGCACCAGAGTCTTTGGTACGGATGCATTCACTCCATACATGGACATATGGTCACCGTTATAGGTAGCCCAGCCCAATGCCAGCTCTGACATATCTCCGGTTCCGATTACCATACCATTATTCTTATTGGCAATATCCATCAGAATCTGGGTACGTTCCCTTGCCTGTCCATTTTCATAAGTGACATCATGTACACCCTCATCCTGACCAATGTCACGGAAATGAATACGTACTGCTTCTTTGATATCTACTTCTATCAGCTTTGCTCCAAGGCAGCGAATGAGACTTAATGCATTCTCATAAGTACGGTCTGTGGTTCCAAAGCCCGGCATGGTAACCGCATATATCTGTTCTCTCGGAAGATTCAGCCGGTCAAATGCCTGTACCGTAACCAAAAGTGCCAGTGTGGAATCCAGTCCACCTGAAATGCCCACCACTGCGCATTTGCATCCGGTATGCTCTAACCGTTTCTTAAGTCCCATGGACTGAATGGCTAAAATCTCTTCACAACGTTTATCACGCTTATCTTTATTACCCGGAACGAATGGCGCCGGATCCACGAAACGGCTCAGCGTGATATCTGATTTATCAATAAAGAAAGAAAATCTAAGATAATCCTCTCTTCTGCTGCCTGCTGCAAAAGTGCTCATTCTCCGTCTTTCGGATACCAGACGTTCCATATCAATTTCAGAATATACCGTCTCATTGGTAAAACGTTCGGATTCTGCTAAAACCGCTCCGTTTTCTGCAATGATATTATGCCCGGAATATACTACATCCTGTGTGGATTCTCCATCTCCGGCACTGACATAGACATAGCCACAGAGCAGGCGGGCAGACTGTCCTGCAACAAGCTCTCTCCGGTAAATATCCTTTCCGGTTGTCTCATCACTGGCTGAAAGATTTACGATTAAAGTTGCTCCTGCCAGAGCATGGGAAATACTCGGCGGGTTTGGTGTCCAGACATCCTCGCAGATTTCCACACCGATTACCAGCTCCGGCAATACATCATCACACTGGAACAAAATGTGGCTTCCCATCGGTACATGATAAGCCGGTGCAATATCTACACCCTCTGCTTCTTCTTTTCCCGGAGTAAAATATCTTGCTTCATAGAATTCATTGTAATTTGGAATATGGGTCTTTGGCACGATGCCGATAATCTCGCCTTTGTTTAAAGCTGCTGCCACATTATAAAGCTTGCCTTCATGCATCAGGGGCAGACCAACAAATACAACGGCATCCAAAGCACCGAGTTCCTTTGCCAGCCATACCAGCCGCTCCCTTGCGCTTCTTAATAAAGTCTCCTGTAAAAATAAATCGCCACAGGTATATCCGGTAATGCAAAGCTCCGGGCACACAATGACTTTGGCTCCGTTTGCTGCTGCTTCCATTACTGCCGCTTTTATTCGAATGGTATTTTCTACCGGATCTGCGACTACTACTTTTGGTGTTACTGCTGCTACTTTGATAAATCCATCTCTCATTTTCTTATCTCCCTTAAATCATCCGGACTGAATACATAATTCTCATTACAGAAATGACATTTTACTTCAATCGGTTCTTCATCTTTGATTAAATCATCCAAATCTTTCTTGCTTAAGCTTGCCAGTGCTTTTGCCACACGCTCTTTGGAACAGTCACAGTGGAAGGTAACCGGCATCGTATCATTGATTTCAAGCTTCATCTCTCCTAAGATTTCCTCTAAAATCATTTCCGGTGTCATGCCCTTTTCCAACATTTCTGTTACGGATGCTATCTGTGCGATTTTCTGCTCTAAAGTATCAATGACTGCATCCTCTGTAAACGGCATCAGCTGAATGATAAATCCGCCTGCCTGACGCACCGTATTGTCTTTATTCATGAGGACTCCCAAACCTACGGAAGATGGTACCTGCTCAGATACCGCAAAATAATAAGTTAAATCTTCTGCGATTTCACCGGTCTGAAGCTCAGTCTGTCCCACATACGGATCCTTTAATCCCATGTCCTTTATAACACTTAAAACACCATTTCCAATGGCTCCGCCTACATTTAATTTACCGGCTGCATTGGGTGGCAATATCACGTCTGCCACGCCCGGATAGCCTTTTACACCCCCGTTAGCATTGGCAGTTACCGTAAGGCTATGCATCGGACCATCGCCCTGAATCTGCAGGGTCAGAAGGTCTTTTTCTCCCTTCATCATGCTGCCCATCATTGCTGCTGCGCTCATGGCACGTCCTAATGCTGCTGTTACAATCGGGCTGCTGTTATGACGGACTCTTGCTTCCTCCGTCATCTCTTTTGATGTAATCGCAAATGCACGAATCTGTCCATCTGCGGCTGTTGCTCTCACCATATAATCTGACATTTTTTCTTCCTCTTTCTTCTTATTTCCCCTGTTCTCTTGCGATGATATAAATCCGTTCACTGCAGGCTGTCGGTTCTTTTCCCGTCTCTACGTCAAAGACACCTTCCCATTTCATACCGGCTTCTTCGATTAATTTTCGTACGGTTTCTATCTCATACGCCCGCTGAAAATGTGTTTCTTCATATCTCCGGAACAAATCATCCTCTTCTTTGATAAAAAGTGTCAAATCATACTGATTGACCTGTTCCTCCGGGTCATAATAATTTTCCCAGATAAAGCTGCTGTCCTCTCTGGTCTCGCAGAAGCTGTTGTCTCCTAAGAGTTCCTCATATTTATATCTGGTATTCATATCGAAAATAAAGATTCCGCCCGGGTCGAGATAATTATTGACCAGGGAAAATACCTGTCTCAAATCCTCTTCTGACATGATATAATTCATGGAATCGCAGACACTTACTACTGCCCGGATGGTTCCATACAATTCAAACTCCCTCATATCCTGAAGAAGATACAGTATCTCTGTATTTTCCATGGTATATTCTCTGGCTACCGAGAGCATTTCCTCGGAATTGTCCACCCCAATCATATCATAACCTTCTGCCGCTAAAAGTCTCGTCATCCTTCCGGTTCCACAGCCAAGTTCCAAAAGCAGGCCATCGTTTATTCCCTCTGCTTTTAATATGTCCACCAGATATTTTTTCCATGCTTCGTAAGGGACATTGTCCATAAATGTATCATAAACTGTTGCAAATTCTGTATATGCTTCCACACAACCACTCTTTCTGTCCTATTCTTCTGTAATACTAACAATTTTCCCTGATAAAAGCAAGTAGTCGCGCCCTAAGGCTTGATTATTTTTCCCTAAAACTTTATACTTAAAATCATAACACTACTGGGAGGAATTATGACAAACCAATTAGACCACTATATATCCAACCACATCAAAAGTCTTTACCGGCATAAGCTTTTTTCGCCAATTCTATATATGATACTGTTGATTGTTCTTTGGATTATCTTTCCCATCGGCACCATCTTAAGTCCGAAGGTTATCAACGAAAAAACTTCTCTTGATAAATTATATAAAGAGAATGACCGGTATGTCAGTATTACGCTGACGGATTTAAAATTTACCGGATACACACAGGAAGTCTTAGGGCAGACCCATGGATATTACTACTATACGATTCAGGATGGGTGCTGTAATATCGTACTGCTCTCTCCGAAGACCAGCGAAGAGGGACTTCCGAATATTAACAAAGTAACCGTCCATGCCAAAATCCAGACCGCAACCAAATCCTACCATACCCTGCTTTCTAAAATTGCAGCAGATTTGAACTGGACAGACAGCGGTATTTACGGAGAAAGCTCCTCCTATTATATCAGTGAGCCTGGTTTCCGTTACGGCTTCAGTATCTTTCTGATTCTGCTTTTTGCATGCAGTGGACTTTATGCCATTTTCAGTATCATATGTTATTTTGTATACATTCATTTTCCATGGCTGTCACCGCCCTGCCAGCAGCTTGCCCGGTTCGGTTCTCCAAAGACTCTTCTTATGCAGGCAGAAGAAGAACTGGCGACACTGCCACAGCTGGCTACGGAAGATATGTTTATTACCGAGCATTTCTTTATTGAAATCTCTACGGATGGAATTGCCTTTGTTCCGATTCAGGAAATCATCTGGCTTTATAAACATTCCACCCTGCACAAGTTCTTCTGGTACCATTTCAGTATCTCCTATACACTGTGTATCTCTGCGAAAAAGCACTTATACATCCAGTGTCCGAAGAACTTAAAATCCGATATCGACGGTATCATCGACTACTTAGCAGAAGCAAATCACGATATTCTTGTAGGCTTCAACGAAAAGAACCGCCTGAAGGTACAGGAAATTCAGGGAACACCATTGCAGTTTGAGAAGTTTATTGCACTGTTGAAAAAAAGATTATAAAAAATATGGGAATTCCGCATTACGGACTTCCCATATTCCCGGTATTTAATATTACCGGCAGGATGTGCTGATTGATTCAATGGCTACTGCCCCGCCACGCACTACTTCGATGGTCCTGAAGCGGCGTTTTAAAAGAGCTATCAGTTCATTGTTGCGGCGTTCTGTCAGCTTGCACTCTAACAATACGCTGTCTTCCCCAATATCTGCCACATCTACTTTAAAGGTTGTTGCAATCTGAAATATCTCCGCTTTATCTTCCATGCTGCAATGCAGCACTTTTGCAAAAAGAATCTCTTTCATATGGATTGGTACATTGGTTAAATCAATTACCTTAATGACCTCTACCATACTGTTTAACTGCTTCTTAATCTGTTCAAATGTAATATCATCACTGGTTACACAGATTGTCATACGGGACACACTCTCATCTTCCGTGGTTCCTACGGTAAGACTCTGGAGGTTATAGGATTTACCGGAAAAAAGTCCGGAAACCTTCGCCAGTACACCAACCTGGTTTTCTACATATAATGCAATCCATCTGTTTTTCATACCAACGTTCCTCCTATTTCAAAATCATCTGGCTCATTGCAGTTCCACTCTTAACCATCGGAAGTACAATGTCCTCTGTTGCAATCATAAATTCTATTACGGTAGAAGTCTTTTTATTCTTCTTTGCCTCTTCGAAGGCTGCATTCATTTCTTCGGTGTTCGTTACACGAATACCCTTTGCGCCATAGCTTTCTGCCCATTTCACAAAATCCGGTTCATATACCGGGCAGTCTTTTCCCGGTCCCTTACAGTTGTTCGGACATTCCTTATGCTGACGCAGGCAGGTTGCAGAATAACGTTTTCCGTAGAAAAGCTGCTGCTGCTGGCGAACCATGCCAAGATAAAAATTATTTAAAATGCAGACAATTACCGGTGCATCCTGACATACTGCAGTTGCCATTTCCTGCATATTCATCTGAAATCCACCATCTCCGGTGATACAGATAACCTCTTTTTCCGGACAGCCGATTTTTGCTCCGACTGCTGCCGGGAATCCAAAGCCCATTGTTCCAAGGCCCCCTGATGTAATAAAGGTTCCGCCACGTTCCATCTCAAGATACTGGGTTGCCCACATCTGATGCTGCCCAACATCTGTTGCAATAATGGCCCCTTTGAAATGCTCATTGATTCCTTCCATAATCATCTGTGGGGAAAGTCCCTTATCTCTTCGCATTTCCAGAGGATTTTCTTTGTTCCATTCCTCAATGCGGGCTATCCAGGCTGTTGTTTTCTTCGGTTCTGCCCACTCTGATAATTTTTCCAGTGCGGTTCTTGCATCTGCTACTACCGGTACATCCACCACAACGTTTCTGGAAATGGATGCTGTATCCACATCCACATGAACAATTTTTGCCTTTGGTGCAAACTCATTTAAATCGCCGGTAATGCGGTCATTGAATCTTGTTCCGATGGAAAATAATACATCACACTCAGAAACTGCCATATTGGCTGCATATCTTCCATGCATACCGCAGTTTCCCATATAATAAGGATTGGATGTGCCAATGGCTCCTTTTCCCATAATGGTGGTAACAACCGGCACCTGCATTTTAGTAACAAATTCATCAAAAATATCATTGGCACGGGCAATGTTGATTCCACCTCCGGCAAGAATCAATGGTTTCTTGGCACTCTTTAAAAGCTTATATGCCTTTTTCAACTGTCCGATATGTACGCCTTCATTTGGCTTGTAACCACGAATCTGCACACTCTTTGGATAATCGGATGGTCCACTCTCTAACTGGATATCCTTTGGGATATCCACAAGAACCGGTCCCGGTTTTCCGGTGGTTGCAATGTGAAATGCCATGCGGATTATTTTTCCCAAATCTTTTCTGTCCCGAACGGTTACGCCGTATTTTGTTATGGAACGGGTCATTCCTACAATATCAACCTCCTGAAAGGCATCATTTCCAATCAGTGGAAGCGGCACCTGACCGGTAATACAGACAAGCGGGATACTGTCAAAATGTGCATCCGCAAGTCCTGTGATAATATTGGTAGCTCCCGGGCCGCTGGTTACCAGACAGACTCCCGGCTTTCCGGTTGCTCTGGCATAGCCTTCTGCCTCATGAATTAATCCCTGTTCATGTCTTGGAAGCACAAGGTGAATATCGTCCTGTTTATATAATTCGTCAAAAAGGTCGGTGACCATTCCGCCCGGATAGCCGAATATGGTATCCACGCCTTCTTCCATCATCGCCTTTACAAATAATTTTCTTCCTGTAATATCCATCTATCGTCCTCCTCTATATCAATCCCATGGTCTTAAGGATAAAAATCCAGCCTGTTAAGGTAAATGCTCCTAAAAGTGTCGTCGTCACAATAATACTTGCCGTCAGTACACCATCATTTTTCATATTCTTTGCCATAATATAGCAGCTCGGTGTCGTCGGTGATGCAAGCATAATCAGAATTGCAATCATTTTCTCTCCGGTAAATCCAAGCGTTGCTGCCACCGGCAGCAGTAAAAGCGGCTGTATCACAAGCTTGATTGCAGATGCTGCAAGGGTCGGTCTGATTTTTGCCAGGGCTTTTCTTCCCTCAAAGCCTGCGCCAAGCGCAATCAGTGCCAGCGGTGTTGCCATCTTTGCCACATTCTCAATGGTCTTATCTACCATGGCAGGAAAATCAAGGGACAATAATGCTGCCACCATACCAAAGGCAATTCCAAGGATAATCGGATTCTTTAATATGTTAAGAAATGCTTTCTTGATTCTGCCACCATGTGCTGCCTCTTCTCCTTCTCCATCTTCATTGGCTTCAAAGGTCAGTACAATAACAGAAAAGATATTATAAAGCGGCACTGCCCCGATAATCATCAATGGTCCCATGGCAGAACTGCCATAAATATTTTCAATAAAGGCAAGTCCCATGACTGCGGCACTGCTCCGGAAGGAGCTTTGCACAAATGCACCACGGATGGATTTATCCTTTACAAAGAGCTTTGTGGCTCCCCAGATTACCCAGAAACAGGCGGTACTTGCCAGTGCACAGAAAAGCACATATTTCAAATCAAAGATTTCCCGGATATTTACCGTAGAAATATCCCGAAATAACATAAATGGCAAGGTCACCTTAAAATTAAACTTATTCGCCACCGTTACAAAATTATCATTGAGCATACCAATCTGCTTTAAGATATAACCGATTACCATCACAAGAAAGATTGGCATGGTGGTATTTAAACTGAAAATAAGATTATTCATTTCTTACACGTTTCTTTCTGCTTATCTTATTCTTTCATATTTTAAGAAGTAATACTCCAGATCAAAATAGGTCTGTTCATCACTGTCTTCTGTAATCTGCCATTCTTCCTTTTCATCCAGATTCGGGAAATAGGCATCTGCATCATATGCATAGTCAATCTTCGTAATATGTGCTACATCGCACTCATCCAAAAGCTGGCGGTAAATGCTCTCACCGCCAATAACATAGACATCCTCGCTGTTATACTGCTCTAACTCTTTATGCAGTTCGTCTAAATCATGCACCACAATGGCATCCTTCACTTTATAATTCTTATCACTGGTCAGTACAATATTGACACGGTTCTTAAGAGGCTGTCCATTTGGAAAGCTTTCCAAGGTCTTACGTCCCATGACTACCACTTTCCCGGTTGTGGTCTGACGGAAAAATTTCATATCATCCGGAATGCTTACCAGTAATTTATTCTTATAGCCAATTGCCCAATTAGCATCTACTGCTGCGATTAAATTCATCTCTTTCACCTGCTCCTTTTATATTGCGATTGGAATATCCTGAATCTGTGGTCCTGTCACATAATTATCAAGACGTACATCATTTCTGGTAAATTCATAGAAATCCTTTACATCCGGATTCAGCCAGAATGTCGGTGCATCATACGTCGGTCTTTGAATCAGTTCCTTTATAATAGGAATATGCCGGTCATAAATATGCGCATCTGCAATTACATGCACCAGTTCTCCCACATGCATATCACAAACCTGTGCCAGCATATGCATCAGTACTGCATACTGACAGACATTCCAGTTATTGGCAGCTAAGATATCCTGGGAACGCTGATTTAAAATTGCATTCAAAGTCAACTTATCGTCCCCCTTCTTCTGGGTTACGTTAAAGGTCATGCTGTATGCGCATGGATAAAGATGCATCTCACTTAAATCCTGATGTACATATATGTTGGTCATGATTCTTCTGCTGAAAGGATTGTTCTTAAGGTCATAAATCACACGGTCTACCTGATCAAACATTCCTTCCTTATATTTATGCTTTACTCCCATCTGGTAGCCATATGCTTTTCCAATGGAGCCTGTCTCATCTGCCCATTCATCCCAGACATGGCTGTGTAAGTCATTGACATTATTGGACTTCAACTGCCAGATCCATAACATCTCATCGGTACAGCTCTTGATTGCTGTCTTTCGTAATGTAATTGCCGGAAATTCTTTGGATAAATCATACCTGTTTACCACACCAAATTTCTTAATTGTATAAGCACTGGTTCCATCCTCCCAATGTGGGCGGACCTTTTCTCCTTCTGTACTTACCCCGTTGTCCAATATATCCTGACACATATCGATAAAAATTTTATCTGCCAGACTCATGCTGCGGCACCTCCTGCGCTAGTTTTTTCACTGTTTAGAGTATATTCTAAATTAATATTGTATCGGATAATCCCACCAAGCGCAAGAGTAGAAAATTTAACATTACAAATTTATGATTGCAGCTTGTGCATTTTCTTTTTCTCCTGCAAGTTGTCTTATCAATTTTTATTATTTTATATATTATGTAATCTTAAAATCTTTCTTTTAAGGTTTATGTTAATTTGTTTTCTGATTTTATTATTTTTTAGAAGAAGGGAATGTGCCGGACTGGGGGATGGGCGGAAGAATTGGTCTATCCCAATATGAACCGGTCTGTTCTAATATGAATTGAATTATCGTAGTATGATTGGTTTTTATTTTATCAAAATTTATTATGTCTTGTTTTAATTTCAAGAATTCTTCATTGATTCTCGTCTCTTTATTGCATTGCATTTTTAAGTATAGAAAAAGTACCCGTAAATTTTTCTGTTTTTTACGGATACTCTTCTTATCTTTCTATTTTGTCGATTCGTTAAATCATTCTTTAACTTTATGCCTCATCTATGGATTTTCCAATGTCATGGCGCATATACTTGTTTTCGAAGTCTACCCACTCCGTTGCCTTATAAGCATTGGCTCTTGCTTCTTTTAAGGTAGCTCCCTTGGCTGTGATGCCAAGTACACGGCCTCCGTTGGTTACAATTTTTCCTTCCTCATTTAACTTGGTTCCAGCATGGAAACAGTAGTAACCTTCTTTGCCATCAAAGTTCTCAAGGCCTTTGATTTCAAATCCTTTTTCATATGCCACCGGATATCCGTCAGATGCAAGAACAACGCATACAGCTGCATTATCTTCAAACTGTAAATCAATGGTATCTAATTTACCGTCTACGCAGGCTTCCATTACATCAATGATGTCATTTTTCATTCTCGGAAGAACTACCTGAGCCTCCGGGTCACCAAAACGGGCATTGTACTCTAATACCTTTGGTCCATCCTCTGTCAGCATCAGACCGAAGAAAATAACACCTACAAATGGTCTTCCTTCTGCTGCCATGGCATCTACGGTTGCCTGATAGATATATTTCTTACAGAAAGCATCTACTTCTTTGGTATAGAAAGGACTTGGAGAGAAGTTACCCATTCCACCGGTATTTAAGCCCTGGTCTCCATCTTTGGCACGTTTGTGGTCCTGTGCGGAAGACATAATCTTAATGGTCTTGCCATCTACGAAAGAAAGCACGGATACTTCACGGCCTGTCATGAACTCTTCTATTACCATATGGTTGCCGGCAGAACCAAATTTCTTATCTTCCATGATTTCTTTTACTCCGGCTTTTGCTTCCTCTAAGGTGTTACAAATCAGAACACCTTTACCAAGTGCCAGTCCGTCTGCCTTTAATACGATTGGCATTTTTGCAGTTTCCAGATACTCCAATGCCTTTTTCGGGTCATCAAAGGTCTCATATCCTGCGGTCGGAATGTTATATTTCTTCATCAAATCTTTGGAAAATGCTTTGGATCCCTCTAAGATTGCAGCATTCTTTCTCGGTCCGAATACTTTTAATCCTTCTGCTTCAAATACATCTACAATTCCACCAACCAATGGATCATCCATTCCTACGATGGTAAAATCAATCTCTTTTTCCTTTGCAAAAGCTACCAGCTTGTCAAATTCCATGGCTCCAATGTTCACACATTCTGCCAGCTGTCCGATTCCGGCATTGCCCGGTGCACAGTAAATCTTATCTACACGGCTGCTCTTTGCTACGCTTGTCACAATTGCATGCTCTCTTCCGCCGCTTCCAACTACTAATACTTTCATGCTGCTCCTCCTAATCCGGTTATTTTTCATTCATTTCTACTTAATCTTTATTTACTTTTACTCAATTCTAATGGTCTGCTTTTGGAAGAATCTTCACTTTCCCGTCTTCGACTTTTACTCTTCCATTGGCAATTAAATCAATTGCCTGTGGCATAATTTTCCACTCTGCCTGTTCCATCACACGACGCTGCAGAATCTCCGGCGTATCATCCTCTTCAACTGCAACTGCTTTCTGTAAAATGATTGGGCCGGTATCTGTTCCTTCATCCACAAAATGCACCGTAGCTCCTGTTACCTTCACTCCACGGGAAAGTGCTCCTTCGTGAACTTTCAATCCATAGAAGCCTGTTCCACAGAAAGATGGAATCAGGGATGGATGAATATTGATTATCCGGTTGCGGTACTGTGCAATCATTTCCGGTGGAATTACCACCAAAAATCCTGCCAGCACCACCAAATCTACTTTATATTCATTCAATTTTTCTAAGAAATCAGCATTGAATGCCGCCCGGTTCTCATAGGATTTCGGAGAAATGCAAAGTGCCTTGATATTATGTTTTTTTGCACGCTCTAAGGCATAGGCATTTGGATTATTACTGATTACCACTTCTATCTTTGCATTGGTAATGGTTCCATTATCCATGGCATCGATAATTGCCTGAAGATTGGTTCCACCACCGGATACTAATACTGCAACTTTTAGCATAATGTAACACCCTTTTCTCCGTTTTCAATCTTACCAACAACATATGGCTTGTCTCCGGCAGATTTGATTGCTTCCATGGTTTTATCTACATCTTCCGGTGCAACTGCGAGTACCATACCAAGTCCCATGTTGTAGGTATTGTACATCATTTTCTCTTCTACATTTCCTTCTTTTGCCATCAGGGTAAAGATTGGTGGAATCGGATAGCTGTTCTTTTCAATCACTGCATGTTTTCCTTCCGGAAGCATACGTGGAACATTTTCATAGAAACCACCGCCTGTGATATGGCTGCAGGCTTTTACACGGATGCCGGCATCTTTGATGGCACGCAGTGCTTTTACATAAATTCTGGTTGGTGCAAGTAAGGCTTCTCCCAAAGTAGTTCCCAGTTCTTCATGGTATGTATCAAGGGTTTCTTTATCCATAGTAAAGATTTTACGAACCAGTGAAAATCCATTGGAATGTACTCCGGTTGATGCCATACCAATCAGAACATCACCGTCTGCCAGGGTCTCGCCGGTAATCATATCTTTCTTATCACATACACCTACTGCAAATCCAGCCAGGTCATATTCATCCTCTGCCATCAGACCCGGATGCTCTGCAGTCTCTCCACCAATTAATGCTGCATCAGACTGAAGACAGCCTTCTGCTACACCTTTTACGATGGCTGCAATTTTCTCCGGATAATTCTTACCACATGCAATATAATCTAAGAAGAATAATGGTTCTCCACCTGCACAGGCAATATCATTTACACACATTGCTACTGCATCAATACCGATGGTATCATGCTTGTCCATAATCATGGCGAGCTTTACTTTCGTGCCACAGCCATCTGTTCCGGATAACAGTACCGGTTCTTCCATTTCTTTAATCTTCTCTAATGAAAATGCTCCGGAAAATCCGCCCAGTCCTCCAAGAACCTCTGGACGCATGGTCTTCTTTACATGCTCCTTCATCAGTTCTACGGACTTATATCCTGCCTCAATATCCACGCCTGCGTTCTTGTAATCCATTGTTCTTCCTCCTGAAATTATTCTTTATCTTGCTCTTTATTTTTTCAGTGCAAGTATGGAAATGCTTCGCATTTCCATACTACGGGCTTTCGCCCTATCAGACCTTTTAATCAGCCCAACGGACTGCTTATAAGGTCTGGCACTGCTCAATGCTACTTACATTATAACGTCATTTGCTTATAAAGACCAATTATATATAGTAATACCACTAATTAGTTTTTCTAATTAATGGTATCTGGTTGCTTATTTCTACTTATAATTTACTTTTATTTCAATCGGGTTGTCCCATCTAATATGGCACGGGTCAAAGCATCTCCCTGATAGGATAATTTCAGCGAAAAGAAGCTCTCCCTCTCTTCTAACAGTTGGAAAAATATCTTATCACCTTCCCAGATAGGCAGATTATATACTTCTTCCTTTGGCACCCATTCCAGTGTTCCTTCGTTGCACTCGGTCATCGTACCGTGGAATTCATCTGCCGTATATAGAAACATATACTCCGTCGGCCACGCATCGGAATCAAAAGTTACCACGCCCCGCAGCCGATAAGAATCCAAGGTAAGCCCGGTTTCTTCTTTCACTTCCCGAAGCAGGCATTCTTCCGGAGATTCTCCGGCTTCAAAATGACCGCCAACACCAACCCATTTATCTTTATTTACATCATGGCTTTTCTTCACCCGGTGCATCATAAGATAACAGTTTTCTTTTTCCATATAGCAAAGGGTCGTATTTTCTGAACGCCGTTCTTCCATTTCTTATTCCTTCTTTCCAATCGCACTTGTAATTGCAAGCTTCTTTTCCTGTGTTTTTCTTCCTTTTTCCATATTTCTATGCTGCCAGCCTCAGTTTCTGGAAACATACTTTGAAATAAATAATCTCGGCAATTGCCGTAATCGCCCAGGAAAATGCATACAGAAGATACAGAGATGCAATTGTTCCAACGTATGCAAAAATTGTATACACCCAGATTACCCGGAATACACAGGACCCCATAATAACGATAACGGTCGGCACCACACCTTTTCCAATTCCCCGGGATGCTGCAATGGTACAATCCATAAAAGCAGAAATCGCATAGGAAAATCCCATAATCTTAACACGTTCCATTCCAGCATCTATCACTTCCGGTTTGCTGGCAAAAAGTGACAGGAACTGTCTTCCGAAAATAAGCAGCAGTCCGCCAAAAACTGCTCCTGCCAGAAAGGAATATAATAAACTGATACGGTAACTTTTTATCGTACGTTCCCTTTTTCCGGCTCCCATATTCTGCCCCATGAAACTGGCACATGCCGTATAAAATGCTCCCATAACATTATATATTAAAGTATCCGCATTCATTGCGGCAGAATTGCCTGACACCATAACTGCATCAAAAGAATTCACACCGGTCTGCACAAAAAGATTGGCAATCGCAAAAATTGCATTCTGCATTCCGCCCGGAACGCCAAGCATCAGCACACTTTTCGCCGCTTCCTTATGAAAACGCAGTCTGGAAAAGTAAAGCCTGCAGCTATCCTTTCTCCGGCACAGATGAGAAACCACCAAAATAGCTGACACATACTGAGCAATAACGCTGGCAATTGCCACTCCGCCTGCTGCCATATTACACTGGATAACAAAGAAAAGATTTAATAACACATTTAACACACCGGCAATGCTCAGATAAATAAGTGGAAGCTTCGTCTCGCCGGATGCACTTAAAACACCATTTCCAAAATTGTAAATTGCAAGTGCCGGAAGCCCCAGTGCATAGATCCGAAAATATAGTACTGCGCCATCCATAAACTCTGATTTCGTATGTAAAATGTTTAAAAATGGCTCCGCAAATATATTACATATCAGGCACAGTATAAGTCCTGCCACCAGACAAATCAATGCCGCCGTGTGCACGGTTTCTTCTGTTCCCTTCGCATCGCCTACGCCCAGTTTATGTGCTACCCTTACATTAACACCACCACCCATTCCAATCAGGAAGCCGGTAAATAAGGACACCAACAGCGTGGTCGAGCCAACCGACCCCAGGGGGATATATCCTGCATATTTTCCTACAATTGCTACATCGCTTAAATTAAATAATACTTCTAATATCTGAGAACACATCAACGGTATGCTAAAGAGGAAAATGTTCTTCCATAAAGAGCCGGATGTCATCCCGATACTTTTTCTTCTGCTTTCTGCTTTACTGCTCATAACTTTATTTCACTTTGGCTGGTTTGCTTCATTTTCTTTTGTTTTCCGGATTTGGGACACAGATAGTCTAGCACAAATTGGGATGTGGAACAATAGCATCAGACTCTCCAAATCTCATAGGATTGCAGTTTTGCTGCATCGTAGGTCAGCTTTAAATTATCACGCAGCAGATTTTTGAACTGAGTATCTGTTTTTCCCGCTATGTATAGTTCTTCCGCCGCCCAACTGGCATTGACGTTATAGGTTTTACATTTTTCAAATTGCTTTAACAATTTTTCTGCTGCGCCACTGGTATTTTTAAATATTGCCTCATAAAATTCATATTGATATTTTACAAACTCCTTTGCATATTTCCAATCCGGCAATTTATTATTCTTGCTTGAATTCAGTCGGCTTCCCATTGGTGTCAGGTTCCATAATTCATCATTTGCCACATAGGATTTCGGAACAAAATGGTCTAATGTAAAATCATCCACACTTAATTTATTTCCCGTGTAAATCTCCCGCAGTGGTAATTCTGCTATTTCTGATGCCATCTTCCAAAGCTTTCTCGCATTTTCCAGATGTCTCTCATTTTGTGGCTTTACCGAAAGTTTATAAATAATTCCCGGTACACCCGGATTTCTATTCTGAAGATATGCTGCCTTTTTATAGCGAATCCAGCCTAAAATGATGGCATGATTCTGCAAAATAAACCGCTTCCACTCTTCACTGATTCTGATTTTCTTTTCCAGTTCATTTTCTGCATCTACAATTCCGTAAAAAAATCCATGATGCATCTTGTTATAGCCATCCAGATATGCAATAAATCTTGCATAATCCTTTCGCTCCACATAATCTTTTCCCAGCTTGTCTAAGAACGGACTAATCAATCTATATGGGACATAGTCTGTCAGATGAATTTTATCTTCCCGCAACTGTTCATTATATTTTCTGATAAGACCTTTCAACTGTTCTTTGGACAGCATTTTAATTGAAAGTTCATCCTTTGCGCAATTATACAGTGTCCGGATTGCTCGTTCCAGATAATTTGCCGCACTTCCATTTACCATCGGTCCCAGCCGCAGATGATAATATGTAACGATTCGCCACGCTTCCCATATCATTTCATCAATAATTTCATCAAACCGAATTTCGTCTTCTTTCTCCGGCAGCAAATTGATGATTGCTTCTAACCAAAAAAATTTATATCCCTGCGCATTGTGGCTCAGCAGATTTTCAAATTTCTTGATGTCTAATTCATTGGAATATAGGATTTCACTTAAGCTGTTATAATCGTTCATGTACTGCTCCTCCCTCTAACTGTCAGGATAATATTTTCTTAAATATTATGCAAAATCACTCTATAAATGGTATATACTCTAATGTCTGATACTCATACTTTTTTATAACTTCAAAAGCCTGCTGCTCCGTTATCTTTTCATACTCATCACAGTATCCCACTTCTGAATAACACCACATGTCTTCTGGATTTTTTTCTACACTTGTATATACTGTTTCTATTAAATTTGCTGGTCTGTTACCCTCTTCTTTATAACGTTTAAAACAGCTTCCATCATATTTATAATAATCATAACCGGTAATAAAAGCACTGCCCGACCATTCATTTGCAATTTTTTGTCCGTCTTTACACAAAAAGTAGCGACTTCTTTCCCAGCCATCTAATACATGTATCATCTGTCCATCTTTCATGGTATAAATATCGTAAATAATGCCATCCCATATCTCGCCATTTGCTCCAAGTAACAACTCCTCTATGCCATCTTTATCTATATCCATTTTAAGATATCCCAATGTTTCATAAGTATTATTCATGTGAAATACACAAGAAAAATCATCTGATGCTACCTCATCCGGAAAACCATTTTTAAGCAATCTGTAAGATATGCTATCAACTCCTCGTAGCAACTATAATCCACTTTATACTGTCTTATATACAATTCTTCTACGCATTCCGCTGCTTTTTCAGATAATTTTTCTATTTTTTAATTGCACTGCTATTTTCACTTATCGACTTTCCAGTCTGCACATTCTGATTGTTAGCACATCCACAAAAAGCACAAAATATCATAGCTATTAAACTTGTTTTTAAAATTCTATTCTTTTTCATACTTGTTCCCTGTCATATTGTTGTTTGATAACCCTATTAAACAATACAGTTTTTCTAAATTCAAGAGTAATATATATTTTTTTGCTCACTACTGATTGGCTGAAGTCGTAGTTCCCGGTTATTACTTGGTATGGTATAATTTTGGTATATTATATAAGCCGGACACAAAAGTCGTAGTTCCCGGTTATTACTTGGTATGGTATAATGCGTTCTCTGCGACGAGGTAGACGCAACAAGTCGTAGTTCCCGGTTATTACTTGGTATGGTATAATCTGAAAAGCTGTCGCTCGTCCGAACCAGACGTCGTAGTTCCCGGTTATTACTTGGTATGGTATAATACTGCTGCATGGCAGACACAACTCTCAGCGGTCGTAGTTCCCGGTTATTACTTGGTATGGTATAATTTAATGTTGGATAAGCTTCGTGTGGTTTAGTCGTAGTTCCCGGTTATTACTTGGTATGGTATAATTTTGGCATGGTGATTATGTAGGGCATTATGGTCGTAGTTCCCGGTTATTACTTGGTATGGTATAATTAGTTTTAATGCACCATGAAGGACTTGAAGTCGTAGTTCCCGGTTATTACTTGGTATGGTATAATTTATGAATTTTGATATTTCTTTAGTTCGTAGTCGTAGTTCCCGGTTATTACTTGGTATGGTATAATATTCAGGCGCAACACGACGTTGATTATGTAGTCGTAGTTCCCGGTTATTACTTGGTATGGTATAATTCATGTTATAAACCTCAACACCATCTTGAGTTGTAGTTCCCGGTTATTACTTGGTATGGTATAATCTCAAATAAGTATGCTATAATTGCACCATTGTCGTAGTTCCCGGTTATTACTTGGTATGGTATAATAAGCACATAAAATTGTGATTGATTCTTTCGGTCGTAGTTCCCGGTTATTACTTGGTATGGTATAATATAATCATCATATTATTGTTGGAGATACCGTCGTAGTTCCCGGTTATTACTTGGTATGGTATAATTAGAGGGAGGAGTACCGTTTGACGGAAACAGTCGTAGTTCCCGGTTATTACTCGGTATGGTATAATATTTCTTTGTGCCTCAACGTTGCCATAGTGTCGTAGTTCCCGGTTATTACTTGGTATGGTATAATAGTACCGTACATTTCCTAGTTTATAATTTCGTCGTAGTTCCCGGTTATTACTTGGTATGGTATAATAAGTGAACACAAAAGAATAGACGAACACGAGTCGTAGTTCCCGGTTATTACTTGGTATGGTATAATTCGCCAGGAACGAATATGGTGGAGAGTCATGTCGTAGTTCCCGGTTATTACTTGGTATGGTATAATTCCGGCGGCGGTTCAGCAGTATGCAGCAAAGTCGTAGTTCCCGGTTATTACTTGGTATGGTATAATAGTGTGATGTCCTGAACCTTTGCTTCGCCAGTCGTAGTTCCCGGTTATTACTTGGTATGGTATAATCACTGTGAAACTTTCTTTGATTGTGCAGGCGTCGTAGTTCCCGGTTATTACTTGGTATGGTATAATTTGTTTCACAGAGTAAAGATTCTTCTTTTGGTCGTAGTTCCCGGTTATTACTTGGTATGGTATAATCCGTACATGGGAAGAATTTCAGATTTTTCTGTCGTAGTTCCCGGTTATTACTTGGTATGGTATAATAACCATATGCGTTGCTAGAATGTGGCTTTGTCGTAGTTCCCGGTTATTACTTGGTATGGTATAATATTTTCTAACAGAAATCGGAATTGCAAATAGTCGTAGTTCCCGGTTATTACTTGGTATGGTATAATAAGTTTTACGCCGCGATTAGAAAAACCGCGTCGTAGTTCCCGGTTATTACTTGGTATGGTATAATCAATTATAAGATGCTGCCGGATGAAGAATGTCGTAGTTCCCGGTTATTACTTGGTATGGTATAATACGAGGTGACTAAGGCCATGAGCAAAGAACGTCGTAGTTCCCGGTTATTACTTGGTATGGTATAATACGTCATCAATCGGAATATCCGTATCAATTGTCGTAGTTCCCGGTTATTACTTGGTATGGTATAATTCAACACCATCCTGCTCCACAAAAAGTATCGTCGTAGTTCCCGGTTATTACTTGGTATGGTATAATTATTAATGCAGTAAATGTTTTCGGTTTCGGTCGTAGTTCCCGGTTATTACTTGGTATGGTATAATAAATCCGTTCTTACCGATATTTGCGGAATTGTCGTAGTTCCCGGTTATTACTTGGTATGGTATAATTCATCAAACAAGAATATCTTGTCTGTAACCGTCGTAGTTCCCGGTTATTACTTGGTATGGTATAATCCATTCCAAAATGAGAAAGTAAAGGGTTGGTCGTAGTTCCCGGTTATTACTTGGTATGGTATAATAAAGGGAATGGAGATAAATTATTAGATATAGTCGTAGTTCCCGGTTATTACTTGGTATGGTATAATAGGGAACACCAAAGCCCGCATATCTTCTAAAGGTATGCGGGCTTTTACCATTTTCATTTCAATCAATTTAAACTGATATGATATGCCTTTTTTCTCTTTTTTCAAAAAATATTAATTAATTCAACCGATTCAGATGCATCATCAAATGTTTTTGTCCCTAGCAAAACGTCAATTGATTCATACTGCTTTTCTGTTAATGTCAACATTCTGACTGAGCCTTTACTTGGAAGATTCTGCTGTAAACGTGCTTTATGCATAGCAACAGAATCCATTCCATTGCAGACTCTGGAATAAACTGACCATTGTATCATATTATAACCATCTTTTAATAAGAACTGCCGGAACTTTGCTGCTGTTCCTTTTTCTCTTTTTGTTATAACCGGCAAATCAAAAAATACTAATATTCTCATAAACTTATTCATAACTATGTACCTGTAACTGCATCAATTCTGGTAAATCCAATTCTGTTCTTTTTCCCTGAATTGCACCACTATAACTTGCTACCAGCATATCTACACAATTACTTACAATTCGTTTTTCACCTTTCACTGACATATCATAGTTTGTAATCCCAAATAATCCACGCTTTATCTCTGGTGTCAAAGCAAAATCAACTTCTGCAACATCAAAATGGCTGGCTACATACAAATCTACCAATGGTCGAAAAGCTTCTATCATATCATCAGCCAGATTATAACTATTCAATTCGCTGCTATGAAAAATTCCAATGGAAGGTTCTAATCCATAACAGACAATGGAACGTGCAATAATCCCTCTTATAATAGCATAGCCATAATTCAATGCCGCATTTATGATATTATCATCTCCCCTGGAGAAGCCAATTCCATATAAATTCTTAAAATAAAATGCCGCTGCTTTTGCTTCTACATGCGTCCGGTCTCCAGATTGAACCTCTTTGACCATTTTCAACAATTCTGCACTACCTTCTATATCAAGCAATTTTAAGCACAATGCCTGATTTGTTATCTTTTGTACTATTACCTGCTGCCACAACCTTTTCTGAAGTGGCTTTCCAAGGTTCATCTGGGCTTTCAATATTTTATAGTGCCGACTATGTCTCACCAATGGCAGTAATACAGCATTCGGCAAATGCTTTTCATCACATACATAACAGGCAATTCCATAATTTGCAAATGTCTGCAGCATATAGCTTGATACAGTTACTGATTGATTTTCTATCAGTATACAATTAATATCCTCTAATGGAATATGAATCAGTTCTCCATTACCAATCAATAGCTGCTGATTCTTAATATGTAACTGCACTTTACTGTCAATCTTTATATTACGAAAACCCAGAATATCCACCTCATTTCTTTAACGCTTCTTTGCAGAAAAATCCATTCTCTTTTCATGTTTTACAACAGATATATTTCCCAGAACATCCACCTGGCATTTTTCAAATATAATAAGGCTCTGAATACCAAGTCCTCTAAGTTTAAACTTCTTGTCACTAGCAGAGCAATCTATACTTCCTTTTGATACATCTGCCCCAGTATAATATACAACCGCTTCCTGTGCTTTAATCTGTCCTCCATTAACCAGATTTAATTTTAATCCATCCTCCTTCTTCGTCTTAACATGAATCAAATCCTTCGGATACAAACTAAATACAAAATTCTCGTCCTTCATTTCAATCCATCCAGATTTTCCTCTTGATGGAGACTTATTCGGCAACACTTTCTTTACAACATCTGCCGCATAAATTGGGACAAAATAATATTTTCCATTTTCCCGGAAGATATCAATCCGAATCATATCACCATTTGCTGTAATACCTTTTCCTTCATGCACATATACACCTGAAGACTGCTTGTCTATCACTTTCACTTTCTTTACAACCGGTCCCTGAGTTCCATCCGCTTTTGGCTTATGGAATGGCTGTGCAAATGCTTTTTCTGCATCATTACTATATAACTGTAACTGACGTTTTAATGCATTATAAAGAAGCATATCACTTTCTTTGTTATAGTAATTTACGATTTCGTCATCCTTTAACTTCAAAGAAGTAAGTGGAACCTTAGAAATAACATATCCCTCTTTAAATAATCTCGGACTTCTTACTGTATCCTTATTTGCCTGACCTGTCACCTTATGATTTGGCATACGGGATACAAAAATTGGGTGGATAAAGCCTTTCCAATTGCTAGCCGAATCTGGATAATAATATTCCGGATAATCCAATGCCTTAGCAACATCCGGATGTATATCAAGGAAATTCAACGGATCCTCTCCCATTCTTACATCCAACTCATTCTTAAACTCTTCCCAAGGTCTTGGAATATGTACTCCAAATTTATCCTTCCACTCCTGTAAGGTATAATTTTCACGGTCGTAAATTTCACCGGTCTCTTCATCAAACATTCGTCCATTATGCATATAACGCAGTTCCAATATCTGCATACTTCTGGAAATTTTCTGAATCATACCTTCTGTACAGCAGGCAATGGTAACCGCATCCATCGCATGGTGCGTATCTGTAGAACGGTCCTTATGTGGTAATCCCCAACGCTTTCTAAGATACGCTGTAATTGCACCATTCACAGCTTTTACATGTTTCTTTTTTCCTTCTTTTAAAGCAGGCACATTATATGGTGCAAACTCTAAATTCTGACGAATCAGATTATAAACAATAGTTGTGATATATTTTGTATCATTCAAATTACGCTCTTTAAACTGTTTTTTATCTTCGTCTGTAATATGCTCTTTAAAGAACCGGTCTCTCTTCTTTCCATCTTTGACCATAGAAGATACTCTCGCCACGAATTCACTCCAGCGTTCCTCATCCTGTCCCATATACTCATACGGCGTCCTGTTACCCTTCTGCCGATTCTCACTGGACAGAACCAGTACCTTATTCCGATAACTGTCATCAAAGGTCTGGCTGTATGGCAGAATATGGTCTATATCACAACTGCTGTTTTTGCCAAATAAATTTTCAATAGACATTCTCTTGCCAGAATACATACAAATTCCATCCTGCTCCTGCCATAAACGGAATTTTATAATATCCTGTCCGGTAGGTGATAAAATACCATATTCCTGAATCTGTTTCTTTGCTTTTTCATTATCCGCCTCACGAGCTTTATTCTTTTTTTCAATATCTTTTCTGTCTTTAAAATTCCTTGACATCTCTCTTGCAAGTTCAATATAAACTGCCTGAGGACTGCCATATTTCTGTATAATTGCATTAATAACTTTTACCGTCTGCGAAACAGAACGTTTCACAACCGGATTGGGAATTTCATTGATAATCTCTGTTACCTGCTCGCCTTTAAGTAACTTTGATTTGTGTTCTTCTCCTTCTGCCTTAAAATCATAGCCTGCTGCCGTACATGCCTTATCATAAGTCATTCCCTCTCCCCCCTGAAGATATGGAAGCAGTTTTCTCATGGCTTTTACTGATAAATTCATGAATTTTGCAAAAGTGAGTTCCAATAAATTTTCAATTTCTTCTGTTGAAAGTGGAAGAGCATTTAAGCACTCTCTTCTTTTATCATCACTTTTATATAAAGTTAATATTGTCGCAATGCTATCTAAAAGTTCCTGCAATTCGTCTACTGGTTTCTGCTTTGTTTCTTCATTCAGACAGCTCATCATCTTATGGTAATTTTCCAGTTTACCAAATACCACCTTTTCGACCTCTTTTTCACGCTCTTCTTGGGATATATCCGCTTTTTTTGAGGTATATGTTAATGCATTAAAATGATATTCTACCGGTATAGCAAGTTTCTTTCGAATTGCACTATATTTTACTTCTTTTTGAGTATGTAATAATTCCAGAACAATTGCCTTTTCTTCTTTGGTCAGGAATCGTCCCTCACCACCACGTTTTATCAGCTTTAAATGACTAAGTTTCTGTGAAACAACAAATAATTCTGCTGTATAAGTCGCCTTTGCACCACGTTTTTCCGGCTTTCCTTCCAGTGTGCAATAACCTACTTTATCTTCAAATCCATTCAAAGCATATGGGCTTTCTGTTCCATCTGCCTGAAGTCCCGGTCCCATATCAAAAGAACGCTGGCTTTCCATAATAGAAAGATAAGACTTTTCTAACTCTTCTGTGGCTTTTGGGTTACCAAATGTTCTCTGGGCTTCAAATATTTTTTTTACTTCTTCGACTAATAAAGCTCTTTCTACTGTATGCTTATAACTATCTGCTTTGTTTCTTGGTGTAAGAATATATCCCTTTTCCACCCAGTCACAACTTGTTCGAAAAGCTTCATCGCAATAAATCATCTCACCTATTGTACGGTAATTACCAGCTTGCATACGCTCACGGTTCTCTTTTGTTGCATTAAGGACCTTTCCTGCTTCTGCATCTTCTTTTAATTCTGCCTTCCGGTTCGATTTAAAGCCTCTGTGTTTAGCAATATGAATCAGTACCTGTGCTAATTCATCATCTGTTAATCTTCTATTTAATGCCTCATAACGCAATTGATATACGTCCGGTAAATCTTTTGATTCATACCGTTTCATAAATTGTTCTATCTGAATTAAGCCCTCTCTTTCCAGAAGCTGCTTAATTCTTTCCAGACGATGACGTCTTCTTCGTAATCTTCTTCTCATAGATCTGGCATTCCGTCGTGGTGCCGCTAGTGAATCACCTGTCTGTTGATCTTCTGCTGGATCAAAAATCCTTACTCCCAGATCCATGATATGAACCGGCTCATCTTTGCTATTGTTTTCCAATACTGCCCAGCCAACTGAGGCAATACCAATGTCTAATCCGATTCTGTAATTGTACTTTGTTTCCATAAATTCTCCCTTCTTCTCTCTGAACCGCATACCCGGGACAAAGTGCTTTATTATTTGTGCTTAAATAAATGCTGATAAAAGATAATCCCATTCCGAAGAATGGGATTAGAGCTTTCAGGTATACTACCTTATCGTAATAACCTGTTATTACTTGGTATGATATAATTCTTCTTTATTTTACAAGAAATACCATCATTTGTAAATCCCTTTTTATCGACATATTTCGACATTTATTTAGATATTTACTCTATTCTTTAATTAGTAAATCTGCTCAACAGTTCATATAAATTAGCTGTCTTATTATCATGAAATTCATCATCCGGCTCAGATTTTCGAACAATCAGCCTATCATATAATTCTTCTACTCCACCACGTACATATCCATTGAAAAGTCTCTGATACTTCTGATATTGTTCCTCTGTCTCGGCTCCACGAAATGCCAGCTTAACACACTCTTCATTCGACATGCCATCTTTATTATCCAGAATCAATATCATCTGCATAATATAATCCAAATCTTCCTTTGCTTTTATCATCTGCTCCGGGAAAATGCTTTTGGAATCAAAAGGTGCATTATCCTCCGGAGCATTTTTCCCTACCCGAAATCCAATAATTGGTGCAATCATATAAATGTCAATTAGTCTTCTAAAATAAGTATGCTCATAATCATTCGCCTGCCACAGTTCTGACACCATTCTTGCATGCTTTCCCTTAAATTCAAATTCCTTTTTAAAGAATTCATAACTTGCCATTTTTACAACTCCCTTCTCTTAATTGTTGCATAGGTCTGAGCCGCATTTTTCTCAATGTAATAGGATGATCCAACATAAGCATCCAATCCGGTATATTTCCAGTCTTTATCTAACATAAAAATAATTACCTGCTCTGCTGCTTTTGGCAATACCTGAGCAATCAGTCGGATATTTTCATCTCCAAGCTTTGAGAACGGTCCATCTAAAACCAATGGTAACGTATCACTTTCCTGACCGGACTTTTCTGCTTTCTTCTCCCGGCTATATTCCATAATGGTTACAACAAACGCAAAATTTCTTGCAATTTTCTCTCCTTCTGAAAGATTCTTTTCCTCCCGATAACCAATTTCCGTCTTATATAACATCTCAATAACATATTGTGGTGTCAATTCAATTTTCTTATCTTTGGCATTGAACATACGTTGGAAATTGTCTTGGATTTTTGTATTTAATTCTACGAATGTCTTTTTCTCTTTTTCTGTAAAGTCCTTTTTCAGTTTCTCATAAAGCTGCTCTGCAATCTCTACACGTTTACGCCATTTTTCATTTTCCTGGCTCTGTGCTTCCTGGCTCTTCATTTGATTCTCCAGCCGCTCAATGCTAGCCTGACTCTCATCAATTCTTCCCAGATAAGAGCCTCTTTCTGAACTCATTTTCTGAATTTCCTGCTTGTAGTATCTTAATTTATTTCGTTTCTCAGCAAAATCAATCTGCTCGTCCATTTTCGTTTCAATCTTGGCAATTATGTTCAAAGTCTCCTGATATTCTTCTATACTCATATCAACTTTTTCTGCCATTTCATGCAAATCCTGCTTTAAACTGCTGCTACGATTCTCCCAACGATTTCCGTTTCTTTCAAATTCACCCAATAAAGAACCTATATCTGCCGGTGGCAGAAAATTTCTCTGTTCCATCAAAGCATCAAATTCTTTTGTTCCCGGTCTGATTTTTGTACCACAAATGCATGTGCCTGATTTTATAATATGGTCAATACTTGCCTGCCGCATATAAGGAATATCCCTTCTTTCTCCGGCAACTGATTTTACCATCTTCATTGCTGCATCCACCATAGGTTTTGCCAGTAACATATATCCCTTATCACTAAATTCATTGACAAAGGTCTTATAATTCGTTATACATGCCTGTTCCTGTGTTTTCCGCAATACCTGCAAACGTCTAAAGTCCTTTTGCATATTTTCCGTACTTTGATTATTCAATAAATATTCTTCTATTTCCGAAACCTTATCCATATAATTTTGAATATTTATTTCCAGTATACGGATTTTTTCTTTATAATTTTCTATATTACGTTCCTGTTGATTACGTTCTTTCTCCAGGTCATCATACATATTTCCAGAGCCACTGATTTTCCCACGAAATGTCTTTATAACAGAATTGCTTCCCATATCTTTCAAATGGTTCATTGCTGCCTGATATGCAGACAGTCCTGTAAGAATATGTACGGAATCCTTAATATTTTCTCTTACCCCATTTACCGTCACATCATTCCACCGCTCCCCATCAAACAGGAAATAATGTGAAAGATTTACCGGAAACAATTCATTAATCAGCTCCTGTGCCTTTTCCGGCTGCACTTCAACCATATCATCCACATGATTTTTATCCGCAATCAATAACTGCAGCTTTTTTGCTGCTTCCCTTGTTTCCATTTTCGGATACAGTCTTGTATACTCTACCATACGTCGTATATAATACTGTTTTTCATCATCCACTACAGTAATTTCAACTGATACCGTTGCTCTGCTGTTTGCATCCATCATTTCAAGAATATCATAATTAAGGAACTGGAAATCCTCCTGTCTCTTTCCTCTTTCCGCAAAAATCTGACCATAAAGTCCCCAGCGGAATGCCTGTGCGATTGTTGTCTTTCCAACCGTATTATCTCCCAATACAATTGTTACATTCTTTTCCTCATCACAACTGAATTCAATTGTATTCTCCCCTTTGTACCTCATAAAATTCTTCATTTTTAGTGTCTTAAACTTCATTTTTCTTCTCCCATCATAAACTCATTCTGTTAACATTTCAGTGCTGCATATTCCTTTATTACTTTCTGGATTTCCTGTGACATATTGTGGTCTGTCTTTGCCCTGCTTCTAAGGTTTTTCCGTTCCATCATTAATATTTCCATCGTAAGTTCCATTAATTTTTCATTTGATAAGACTGCCATATTAAGATTCCCCCTCACATATTATTTTGAATTCTTTTATTTATATCCTTTTTTATATGTATAAGACGATTTGCTAATGCCTTTTCCAGATTCTCTTTATTTAACAATTGCTGTCCACTTTGAAGTGAATCCAAATGAAGTTCCAAAACAGAATCCTGGTCAACAATTTTTACATACTGATCTATTGAAGTATTCCCAATTGCTTTATTTGAATCTTTTGTTATATATGCAAAATTAAGTGGCGAATTAAAAATACTTCTTTTATTGCTTCTCTCATCTTTCTCCATTGTCTTATAGTCTCTTGAGAATGTACCCAGCGGAACCAGATGATGTTCTTCTAATTTCTTTGTTTCATCTAAAAATGAATGTAATATTGTATCCGTCATTAAATCTTTATATGTTCCTGCAAGATAAAATTGACATATTGATTTCCGTAATGCTCCCTTTGGTGTAACACTTGTTTGAAGCAATAAAGTAGGTTCATCAGAAAAACCTTTCATATCAAAAATATTATTTTTCATTTCCAGCAGCCAGGTATCATCTCCATCTGCAATTGTTTTCAAAATGTTATTGATATCTTCTACTACATGAGGCGTTTGGTCTTTATCATACCTTCCTGCAAAAATTGCTGACCAATACCATGCTACCAGCAATTTTGTCACCTTTTTATCTTTGTAAAACGAATCATTTGCATAGATATAGCCCAAAAGAACAAGCATCAGATTATAGCTTACTTCCTGAATTTTTCTTACTCCACATTGCACTTTCAAGAAATAGCAAGCTCTATCAATACCCTCACATGCTTTCTTCCAGTTATGTAATATCTGCTTTTCATCTAAATTCAATATTTTCTTTTGTTTTATTTGACTTGTTTCTACACTTCCTGAAGTATAATCCGGTGCATAACTTAAAAGTGATAACACGTCCAAAAATCCTTCTGTATACTTCTTATTCAATTCATTTTTCTTTTCGTTATAGCATTCCATTTCATTTGAAGCCGAGTAATTTTTACTTATTGCATACTTCTCCATGCATTCAGGAATGACACAGGTCTCATATTCCCGTTCTGTCTGAATATAATCTACAATCGTTTCAAACAGATTCTTATTCTGTGGTAACTTTTCCTTTGCCGCTCTTGCCATCACCAATTCGAATGTACTGAGACTTATTCCACCAATATTTAAATTTTCATAAATATCAATTGCACGATCCCTGTCTGATTTTTTTACAACAATCTGATGTAAATCCAATGCTGTAATACAGGAATTTAAATAAGCTTTCATTCTGTCTGACCAACATACTTTTGCCATTAATTTCCATTGTTGTTTTAATGTGTCTATATTTACTTTACCATCTGAAATAACATCCTCTAAAAAATCCGGTGGAAGAATCTTTTCCACATAGTCCAATCTTTCTTCTTCACTGTTTAAAACAGAGTATTCTTTTTCTAACCGATAATCGATTACCTCATCCACTATTTCCTGTAAAACTTTATCCAGACGTTCCCCACTCCATAACTGATTTTTATCGCTAATCAAAAGATATAGTGGGATCAGGTATTGGTCTGTCTGTATTGCATATTTCCATATATCTTTTGATTTCTTCGTATTTGGCACATAACATTCCTCCGTTTTTTCATCAAACGGAATAGCAATTATGTCTCCTAAAATATCTCTTGTAAGGAAATCTAATCTTTCCTCTTTATTTTCTACGTTTGTTATTGGAAAGCATAATTTTTTCAAGCCAAACCAGTCATTTTCTTCTTCCAAAATATCAATACTTGGTATACGCAAGAAAAATCTATATTTCAATTCTATTGAAGATAGTTTTTTATAATCATCAATCATTTTTCCCGGATTCTCATAATCTAGATACAAAAGATTTGAAAATACATTTGCTAAAACAGTCAATCTCTGCTGTCCGTCTAATAAAGCATATGTCTCACTATTACCAAATAATTTAGGACTATCTTTTCGACCGATAAGGCGATAACCATAATCATTCTTGTTTGCCTCTAACACCAAAATGCTTCCCAATGGCATCTTTGCCAAAACAGAAGCCACAAGCCTTTTCTGTGTTTCAATATCCCATACAAATCCTCTTTGGAAATCAGGTAATAATAGTTCATTCTTCTGAACTAATTCAACTAAAGTTTTTAAATTTGTTTCTGTTGTGTTCTCCATCTTCTTCCTCCTACTCCGCCAGTTCCCCGACAGCGGCAACCAGTGTATCTATCTCTTTCTCCGTGGTATATCTTCCGATTCCGACCCGGACGACACCGCCGGAAGCTTCATCCTTTAAATGCTTATGTATCAGTGGTGCACAGTGATATCCAGTTCTTACGGCAATTCCATAGTCTGTGTCCAAAAGCATGCCCACCTCGGCTGCCTGATAACCCCGGATATGAAAAGGAACAATTCCGACTTTGTCCTGCCCGAAATCTCCATATAATTTCACGCCGGGAATCCGTTTTAGCTGCGCAATTAATTTATCAGTCAACTGTTGTTCATGCGCCAGCCAGTTTGCTGTTCCGGCTGCCTTTATCTCCATGAGAGCTGCACGAAGTCCTGCTATTGCTACAATATTCGGACTGGCTGCCTCATAACGGGCAGGGCTTTCCAATGGCATCTTCGGATTCAAGGAATCACTACCGGTTCCGCCTGCCAGAAAAACCTTCAGCTTTATGCCATGTCTTAAGAAAAATCCTCCTGTTCCGAATGGGCCATAAAGATTTTTATGACCAGCAAATGCTACAATATCTGCCGGAACTTTTCGCATATCAAGCTCTGTCAGCCCAAGTGACTGGGATGCATCGATTACTGTGACTGCTTCATATTTCTTTGCAATTTTGCATATTTCTTCGATGGGGAGTATATAACCTGTCACATTGCTGACCTGTGACAGAAAGATGTGAGTTGGCGGCTGCTCCGTAAAAAGATATTCCATTTTTTCCAAATCAATTTTTAAGGATTCTTTTTCCAGTGGAAGCTCTATTATGGTAAATCCAATCCGCTCTTTCCATAAATCCAGCGGGCGAACCACTGCATTATGCTCATAAGGGCTGACATAAACCACATCCGATTCCTTCCAGTCCATTCCGCCAATGATCTGATTGAAAGCAACAGTAGCAGAGGCGGATAAAACCACCTCTGCTTCCTCTTTTGCATGCACTAAATCAAGCAGTGCTTCTCTTGTTTCCGCGATAATTTCATCTGCCTCTTTTGCAAGGGCATAGGAACCCCTCCCTGCATTAAATGCAAGGCTGCGGTTGACCCGGTCCATTTCCGTATATACTACTTCCGGTTTTGGATATGTTGTTGCCGCATTGTCAAGATAAATAATTTCTTCTGTATTCATAACTACAACTCCTTGCTACTTCGTCAGTTTCTCTATCATCTGAACCAGTACTGCTACCTTCTGGTTCACTTCCAGACTGTCTCCGAATTCCTCCATAGCTTCTTCCATGGCATTTTTCAGGAAATAACTGGTGCTGTCATCCTCTGCTTCATAGAATTTCTTTACCTTTTTTCCATCACTTCCGGTAAATTCTATCATCTGCCTGCTGCCGGACTCACTCTGTTCCATTCCGATGTGTTCAATCTCTGCCTTTAACCGGGCAAGTTCTTCTTCATACTGCTTCAAGGACTCATCCCGCCAGTCTTCCATATAAATATCAAGGACTGCCTTGGAAAGATGTTCTACAATTTCCTGTTCATTGTGGGTCTGCATTCTGGATAAATAGCCCATCAATGCCGTCACCTGATTGCTGGCCAGAAAACTCTTTGCCGCCTTCCCCTGCTCCTCATACCATGCCTTTAAAACGCTGGAAAGACTGTCTTCTTTTGCTGCGCCATAGATTTTCTTTGTGACTTCTATTGCCTGCTCATTTTTCTTAAAAAGGAAGGTATCTAAATATTCTTTTCCTTTTTTGATTTGCTGTGACGTTTCCTTTAAATTCTTTTTCTCTACCAGTCCCGGAAGCTGTTCGAACAGCATTTCTCTTGGGTTCGGCTCCATATTTTTAAGAATCTTACGAAGCCCTTTGATAAATGCATAAGTTTCCTCTTCCATGCCTTCCGGACATGTCTGGAAGGAAACAGCAATCTGCGGCAGACTTCTGTACCATCTTTGCATTGCTCGTACCAGTTCATAAAGCCGGTTTCGTTTTCCAATACTCTGATAGGTATCCTGTCCGCAAAAAATTTCTTCTAACCGCTTAATATACTTCTCTTTATTTACCGTTTCTTTTTCCACATAGAGGCTGTAATTCTCCGGATGTTCTTCTATGTTGTCAAATATTTCCGGCGTAATCTCCACTTCACGCTCCTGTAAAAGAATGACCGGTGTATCCTCAAGTTCCGCAATCTGCCTTGCGATATAAATTGGAATGATACCTTCTCTTACTCCATAGCCTTTTCCGGAAAGGCTTTCATAAAGTTCGGAAAAACTGTGTTTTTTCCCGGCACAGCGGTTGATATATTCCATGATTTCCTGTAATACCTGCTGGTTTCCCTCTTCTGCTCTTCCTTCATCCAGTGCCCGTAAGGTTGCCCGGTAAATGGTTGCTTCTGCCGCCGAACCGTTCTCCCACTGTGCCATTTCTTTTCCATTTAAAACAGCATCTACAATGGTTCTTCTGGCACGTTTTGTCTGGGACGACACCTTTCTGCGGTTAATCATTTCATTATTAATTTTCGGAGTCAGATTATAATATTCCTCACAGATTCTACTGAGCGTACGGTTAAATTCACCTACTGATTTACTCTTGTTCCGGGATACAATTCCACATAATACTGTGCAGTTTCCATTTTCCGGAAGATAACGCTTTTCTAATGCCGCATTGATTTCATAAATCAAATCGTCTTCATATAGCTGCAATTCCTGCTGCAATACTGCATTTTCTTCTAAAAATGTCTTATCTTCTTTTAACTGCCGGACTGCTATCAGACGCCGGATATTTTCTTCTTCCATTAACGGTTCTCGCGGAATGAGGACTACGATTCGCTCGTCCTTTAACTCCTTCAGATGCTGCCGGACTTTTTCCATATCTGTTGTCTTATCTGCATCCGTCAATGCGATAATCTTTCCGTCTGCGGGTTTCTCTTCAAAAAGATATTCCGCCTTCTTTAATGTAAGAAACTGCTCTAACTTTTTATATTCATAATGAAAATATCTGGTCATGGTGAATTCCTGATTATACTGCTTTGGCAGGACATAATCTAATTCTGCAATTTCACCTAACACTTTTTCGATATTTACTTTTTTCTGTTTTTGTATTTCTTCCTGAATCTTTTTTTCGATATCTACACCGACATTATTTTTAAAATCATAGGAAGCGGTGCGGTTTCTCCACTGTATTAATTGTGCTTCTTTTAACTGTTCTAATTTTTCTTTTACAATTCCATATTCCAGTCCGCTTGCCAGATAGATGCTTTCATCATTTACCGGAAGTTCTTCTTCATTTCCCATCATCTTAAGCAATGCCATTACTTTGATAATGTTTTTTTCTTCCTCATACTCTGCCTTTCCAAGGGCATACTCTGCTTTCAGCCATTCCGCATGAATATGGATAAGGTCTGTATTTTCCCGGAATAATCTGGAAAAATAATCATAAACGACTGCCGCACCGATTCCATGGGCTTCCTTTTCATCTTCTTCAATCAGGCGTACCAGTGAACCCGGCTCATTATTTGCAAGAAACGTAAACACGCTGCGTTCATTCTGTGCCACTTTTTCGCTGACTCCCAATAACAGATAAACGGTAAGCGGCAGCAAAGGAAAACAGCCTTCCTTTACTACTGTGTCATACTCTTCCTGTTCAAAAAGTGCAGAAATGCAAGGCAGTTGATAGGTATCTTCTAACACCTTTTTCCACTCTGCATTTTTTGCTGCCACACGTCTGCATTCCTCTATATCCTTATGAATGGCGTCCATCACCAGTTCAAAATTATTCTTCGCAGATACTACGAACCGGACTTCTTTTAATCTTCCTTCTACTCCATCAAAAGCATCCTTTATATTTTTTGATAACTGATGTCCATATTCCTTAATACTCTTGTGGGCAACACATACGATATGAATTTCCTCTTTGCCTGAATTTGCCAGCTCACACATGTCCTGCAATACCTTCATATCTCTTGCAAAGGTTGCCTCTTCATGACCTTCCACATATTTACTGAACTCATCGAATACAAGGAAAATGCCTGCATAACCGTATTTTTCACATAAAATACGATTGATGCCCTCATAGACCTTCATGGTTTCAATATTTACAATCGGCTGGAACTGGCTGCCGGAAGTCACTTTCGGATAAATTTCCCGGAATGCTTCTAAGGCATCTTCCTGCATTTTATCCATCTGTTTTCTCCACTGTTCAATGGAGCGACCATGCTCTGAATGCATCAGTTCTGCAAACTTCTGATAAGTCTTGGGATAATTTTCCATCCAGTTATCCGCTGCCTTTTCTGCTTCCTTATAATAGCTGTCCGGAACAATGTCGCTAAGTCCTGCATACTGCAATGCTTCTGTCAGTCCTAAGACGAAGGCATCCGAAAGATTCATATTCGAACTGGATACAATAACCGGAAGGAATTTTTTCTCCTTACTCCGGTACTGTTCCACCAATTCTGCTGTTTCTGCATCTAATTTGCTGATTCTTTGAACCAGGTCATTTACCTTTTCATTTTCCGGTGCAGAAAGAATCTGCAACAATACCAGCAGTAAATGTGATTTTCCTTTTCCATAAGGTCCAATCAGAATCGTTGCTTTTTCCTGTTCCTGTCCCATTACGGATTTCAGATATTTTTGCAGAATTAATAAAGATGATTTGGTTGGAATATAACTTTCCAGCTTGGTATCATCCTGCAAATCCAGTTGTAAATTTATGGAATTTTGAAATCTTTTATCTATCTCAACGAAATCTTTCAGTCTCTTCATCTTCATCGTTCCCTTTATTTTTCATAATATAATTCCGCAACTTTCTGCGGCTCCCAATTTTTCTCTTCGTTTTTGTATACCATATCCAGCCCCGCCGTACGGTTCAGCCGGATATAGCCATAGTTATCCAGTTTATCCAGATATTCATTCAATGCAGCCCGTTTTAACTGCAGGACTTTTCCCGGACCTTTTGCATCTTCCAAAAGGCTTGCAATACTGATGCTGTTCGTTTTATTTTCTTCCCACATCTTTTCGATAAGATACCAGACTGCAAATGGGCTGAGCCGGTTTAAATTCGGCTGGCTCTTCCGGTATTTCCCACCATCCAGCTTTAATAATCCAAGGTGTGCAAAAGGACTGATGCTCTTATCCTCCGGGTCGTAATCCTCCACATGATCCCTGCTATACATCCGGAGTATGGCACTGCAATCATCTGCCAGCGAACGTCTTGGTATCTCTGTCCGTCCCGTTTCCACTGCATATTCCCGCAGCATATAATCTTCCAGTTCTGTTCTTGTAAATTCTTCTGCCTGCAGCGTATTAAAGAAAAGATACCAGCTTGTAACTGCCTCGGCATTTGTCACCAGATTCATATGTACCAGCCAATAGGAAAAATCATCCTCAAAATACGGGTCCTTCTGATATACTAATTGACCAAGTGATTCCAGTTTTACGGCTGCCCTGTTTTCAGTTTTTCCAATGAATCCGGCCGACTGCATCCAGTAACGGATTGCCTTTGCCATATTGGTTCCGACTCCCAAAGCATCTGCCCCGGAGTTTTTACTGAATACCGTTCCATCCTTTTCTGCTGCTGCCAGTCCCTTTGTCAGCCAGCCTTCCCGCAATATAAATGTCTCATGACCTTTCAGTCGAATCTTTTTTATCATTGCTCCCATTCTTCTTACTCTTCCCTTTTTCCTCGTTTTGTTGCCAGCACTTTTCTGATGTAACAGCCACCTACATAATGGTTGACACACTCTCCACAGCGGACACATTTTTCATCCAGAATATGATAGGAAATGCTCCCATCCTTTTCATCCCGGATAACAATCGCATTGTGTTTACAGATACTTTCACAGGCCTTACAGCCCATGCAGAGCTGATATTTGGTCAGCTGGCATTTTATCTTATCTTCCGCTGTTTCCAGATTTTTTGCTCCATCCAGATGCATATCATAAATTGTCACCTTCAGAGTAGTCTTACCAATCCGTCCCTGCAATTTGATTCTTGGATTGCCATTTTTTGTGGTAATAAACACTTCTCCCAAACGCTCATTTCCAAGATTCTTATTGATATATCCAAACGGCCGGAATAACTCATATAATTCTTCTGAAATCGGCCGCTGCAATTCATAATTAAAGCTGTTTTCTTCCAATACACAGGGTTTAAATGATACCACTGCTTTATTGGCATATTCCACGCCATTTCCGCCCTGTCTGGCTTTCCATTTGCCATCCCGGATATAACTTTCTGCATCCGGCTTGCCAATCCGTTTTGCAAAGTCAATCAACAATTCCTGCCAGTGCTTTGACTGCTCCGGCATATAAATTCTTGATAAAAATTCTGACCAGGCACTGTTATTCGGGCAGCACCAGCAGCCTACTCTGGTATAACCCCAGCGATATGCGTCATTGAAATCTGTCTTTGTAGTCAGAAGATACAGCCAGATATCAAAGTCCATCCAGTCAATAATCGGCGAAATCGTAATCTGCTTCGTAATCTTCGAGCCTTCTGTCTCCCGCTCATATTTGCTTCTGCTGGCAGACTCACTTCTCCGGATTCCATAAAATGTAATTATTTTATCTTTATCACCAAACAACGCTTTTATCTTCCGCTGGATTGCTCCCGTTTTAAAAATAGTACAGCACCAGCGCATGACACGGCTTGGCGGTCCCATCAGTTCACACAGTTCTTCAAAATTCTTTTCTTTATTTCTCGATGACAGAACCGGTGTCTTCGGATGCTCTTTCTTAAACCGCTCCACATAGTGCATGGTTTCCGGAAATTCCAATGTAGTATCCCCGAAAATATGAAGTATCTTCGGTTCTGATAACGCCCTCATTACAAGACTGGATACCACCGTGGAATCCTTTCCACCGGAAAAAGAGACAAACATATCCTGAATCTTATAATTCTTCGTGCTCTCTCTGATATAACCGGTCGCTTCTGTGGTTATCTCTTCATAACGCTCCCGGTTCTCCTCTAAGAATCTTTTTATATAGGAATCAAAATACTGATAGGTATTCTGTTCTCTCAAATCCTCATACTGCTTACGCACTTCTTCTGCGTCTACTTCTATTAAATCTTTTACAGAAAAGTCAATTCGTTTGCCATTGACATAATATTTATTTCCTGAGCCGTTCCATACCGAATCTTTTAAAAATGCAAATGGCTTTTTCAGCAAAATTTCTAACAGCAATCTTTCCTCCGGAAATACCGGGCGGATATCCGATACCATTCTCCTTGGCTTACTGCCACAGGAACATTTTTTCTGATATAAAGGAATGTTACAGGTATCACACCAGTAAATGTCGGATTTTTCCAGTTCCGCCCGTTCCTTGCATACCGGGCAGACGCTGGTCTGTGTTATGATATTATCTTTCGTGCATCGATATCTTTGCATTTAACTCACCATTTCTTCAATTCTTCCGGTTTCACATTCAAATAGGAACACAATTCCAGAAACTCTGTTGCGTTCAGGCTTTCTTTTGCTCCCACCTGCAGTTTATCCTCCGAAATGGCGGTATCCCGTGCAACCTGTGTTACGGATAAACGATTATCTGCTATGTATATTGCTAATTTTTCTGTTATTGTCTTTGCCATTTTTCTTTCTCTCTTTAAAAGATTCCAACTCATAATATTCTCTGACTCCGGGAATATTTTCTTATAAATAGCATTATATTCTTTCTCAAAGAGAATATCAACATTCATTTTTCCTGTTATCCGAGAATTGTTTGACGTTCAAAATATGTTAGTTTATGATTAAAAAAGAGGTGAAAAAATGAAAAATGCAAACATCGCAAAAGTATTAAAAGAATATCGCAAACGCAACCAGCTTTCCGTAACGGATGTCTCCATCCAGTTAAGTGAGAAATCTGTCCCGGTAGCGCCAAAAACCATTTATGGCTGGGAAAGCGGTCAGACCCAGCCGGATGCCGATACGCTTTTGCTCTTATGCGAAATATATAAAATCAATGACATTCTTGGAACTTTCGGTTATGACGATTCCGAAAAAATTATTCTGACCAGACATGAAAAAGAATTGATTCTACAATACCGGAAGCACCCGGAAATGCAGGAAGCAATACAGAAATTATTGAATTTATCTTAAAAGTGGTATCTTCCGACAGCAAAAAAATCCCGGATAGCTGATAAAAATGAGATGTTCCTCAAATTATCAGCTATCCGGGATTTTCTATCCCAGTGCCACATCCAGTATCATCATCAGCAGAAATCCTATTGAAAACCATATGGTTGCAATATTCGAATGGCTGCCTGTGGATGCCTCCGGCAGCAATTCCTCGATTACCACATAAATCATGGCGCCTGCTGCAAACGATAACAGATACGGCAGAATCGGAATCACTATGGATGCTGCTGCAATGGTTATAATTGCAGCTATCGGCTCTACAATGCCGGACAGTGCCCCGTAAAGAAATGCTTTTCCTTTTCCGGTTCCTTCACTGCGAAGTGGCAAGGATATAATTGCACCCTCCGGAAAATTCTGAATGGCAATACCGATTGCCAGGGCAAGTGCTCCTGTCAAAGTAATATTTCCGCTGCCCATCAGAAATCCTGCAAATACTACACCCACTGCCATCCCTTCCGGAATATTATGTAAGGTAACTGCTAGTACCAGCATGGTTGTTTTTTTTAGGTGTGCTTTAATTCCCTCCGGCTCATCACTGTTTAAATGTAAATGCGGAATAATCCTATCCAAAATCAGCAAAAATGCAATTCCAAGGGCAAATCCAACTGCTGCCGGAATAAATGACAACCTTCCCATTTCTTCTGACATTTCCAAAGACGGAATCAATAGCGACCATACCGACGCTGCCACCATGACTCCGGATGCAAATCCCAGCAGGGATTTCTGCACCAGCGGCTTCAACTCCCCAGTCATAAACAGCACACAGGCCGCCCCTAAAAATGTTCCTACAAACGGAATCCAGATATATATTCCAATCATATAAAACCTCCTTTCACACTTTCTATTCTAAAGCAGCATTTCATTATCTTCTTATAAAATTCTTCTCTCATATAGAATTTATCTCATAAAGTTTCTACTCCAGCGTAAGATTCAAGTACCCATTCTTTACCTCATCACAGCCGGTTATCATGCCAAAATCTTCTTTCTGATAGCCCTGTTCTTTTTTATCATTTCCGACTCGTTCTTCTCTTTCAACTGCCGCCAGAGATTTTCTGACTCTGACCGGAACTTTTATCCGAAGACGCTTTAATACTGCCAGCAAATCCTGCTCTGATAAAGTTGTTTCCAATACTTCGATTGCATTTTCCTCTTCCCGGAATAACAAAAGATCCTCTCTGCCATGGTGCTGCACTTTATAAGCATAACCATCTGCATAGTCATTTTCCAGCAACGCATAAGTGATTGCATCCTTATCCCAGCGGATATAACCATTTCCCATAAAATAATCATCCCGAAGCTGCACATACTCATCCGGTGTCACTGTAAGCAGCCAGTATTCCTGCTGCCCTTTTTCTTCCCCTTTTGCTTCTGCAATTTCATCCGGAAGAATGGTTCGCTCTGCTACGCAAAATGCCATACAAAATCCCAGCTTCTCATAATAGTATATGAGGCTTTCGCTGGCTGGTTCTAAGACAATCGGTGTCTGAAAATGCTGTTTTCCTTTTTCTAACAGCATTTTTGCATAGCCCCTGTCCCGGTATTCCGGCAGGGTTGCTACTGCATAAGCATAATGTACCGGTATCTCACCTTCCCCGGTCACAAGATACGCCTTAAGAAATGTTGTCATTGCCACAGGCTTCTTATCTTCCATACATACCAGCATATTTTCTTCCGTAAACCGGTGCGTGAAATAGAATTCCATATAGTCCTCTTCATCCCCAAAGCCCCGATGCCAAATCTCTTTTATCTGTGGAATCATCTCTTTTGTTGCAAACCGTATTTCCATCTTAAATCTCCCGTGCAGTATAATTTTTCAGCAAAATATCAGGATAATAGGATAATTTTGCCTTCCGCAGTCCTTCATCTCCGGCATCATCTTCTCGGTTTACATAACTATACTTCTGACAATTATGCATTACAAACTGCTGGTTAATCATTGGATAAGCACCCTGTATTTCCGGAAATGCTTTTTCAAAATGCACGACATAAGTATCGGAATTTAATCGTTCTCCTATGGTAAATGCTACGATTTCTCCAGCCTTACGCAATATGCCGCCCTCTAAATGCAACTCATCAAAATATTTCATTGCCTGATTCAGGGCACACTGCTCATCACTCATATCCTCATTCCACTTGCAGGCTCTCCGGTCGCACCACTTAAGATTCATATCATAGCATTCCTGCTTATTTTCCGCTGTCATTGGCTCATAACTCCAATCCTCGTCATCTTTAAATCTTGCAATGTGATTTCGTTTGCCATGAAGCTTCTTTCCTGCCAAACTGGTCAGCTTATCCACTGTATAAATATAATCAAAGCTGTCCCTGTTTTCCTCGATCTGAAAAATACCGGAAAAATACGTTTCTAAAAACTCCCGGTCTGCCTCCTCAATACTTTCAATATAGAGCTTGCTGTTATCTTCTTTTGCATGTGTAAGGAGCTGCATAATTGCTGCCTTCTTATCTCCTGCTCCAATTGGGAATGCATAACAGTCTTCCCCTTCTGCATCGAATTTTATCACGCAGCAGCCGCAGACTTCTGCCACTTCCACTTTATATATCACAGACCAGATAAAGTTATTTGCAAAGCTGTATTCGCAGCCCTGTCGGTTATCTTCCCTGAGCTTTTCACTCATCCAGTCTCTGTCATCTATGGTTATTGGTCTAAATTCTATCATATCATCTTCCTCATTCTCTTTTCTTCTTCAATTATTATACCCCAGATTGTCAAATTCTGCTCCTGCCATAAACTACTTGAAACATATTTTCAAGTTTATCGAAACAAAGAATGTGCCTTGGCACTTTCTCGCGCCTGCGGCGGTCGCTTGCAACATCTACCTTATACGCCGCAGTGCGCATCCTCGCGGAGCGTTTTTTACTTTACAGGAAATTACTTTCCTGTAAAGTAAAACACCCGGATGCATATAGCACCCGGGTTATTGCACTATATTCAGTTCGATTGTACCGAATTAGTTCGTAATTGTCAATTCAGTCTCTTTGTCGAATACATGAACCTTCTCAGGATCAATAGCAAGTTTGATGTGGTCACCTAAACGAGCCGGTGTTCTGGAATCAACCTTAGCTGTCATCTGAACTCCTGCAGCTTCGAAGTATAATAATACTTCAGAACCAAGTAACTCATATCCGGTTACATCTGTCTCAATGATGCTGTCTTTAAAGGTTTCGATTGTAATCTGGGAATCATCGATATCTTCTGGTCTGACACCCATAACAACTGTCTTTCCGTTGTAGTTGCCTTCAATTAATTTCTTAGCTTTTGCTGGTGGTAATACAACAGTTGTATTGTCAAATGTAAGGGAAACCTTCTCACCTTCAATATTACATTTAGCATCTACGAAGTTCATCTGTGGTGATCCGATGAATCCAGCTACGAATAAGTTATTTGGCTCATTGTATAATTTCTGTGGAGAATCAACCTGCATGATAACACCATCTTTTAATACAACGATTCTGGTTCCTAATGTCATAGCCTCTGTCTGGTCATGTGTTACATAGATGATTGTAGCACCTAATCTATGATGCAGAGCGGAAATTTCGGAACGCATCTGTACTCTTAATTTTGCATCCAGGTTTGATAAAGGCTCATCCATAAGGAATACCTTAGGATTACGAACGATTGCACGACCCATAGCAACACGCTGTCTCTGTCCACCGGAAAGAGCCTTTGGTTTACGGTCTAATAATTTCTCAAGGTCAAGGATCTTAGCTGCTTCTTCAACTTTTCTCTTGATTTCATCCTTCGGAACTTTTCTTAATTTTAATCCGAATGCCATATTGTCAAATACAGTCATATGTGGATACAGAGCGTAGTTCTGGAATACCATTGCGATATCTCTGTCTTTTGGCTCTACATCGTTAACGAGTTTTCCGTCGATGTATAATTCTCCGGAAGAAATCTCCTCAAGACCTGCAATCATACGAAGTGTAGTAGATTTACCACATCCAGATGGTCCTACGAAGATGATGAATTCCTTATCTTCTACTTCAAGGTTGAAATCCTTAACAGCTTCAAAGCCGTTTGGATATACTTTACAAATGTTTTTTAATGATAAACTTGCCATTGGTTTAACCTCCTAATGTTTTGTTCGTTTTTAACTGTCCTTATCATACAGGATATTGCGCACTTTGGCTATGCGAGGATTCCACAAAGATTTTTCTTTTTTTTGTATGTTCTGACTGATATTCTGTGCATTTTTTTATCTCTTCGTCAGAGTGACGAAAACCCATCTCTTTCTTGTACAATCCGACGAAAGAAATGGGTTTTCACTTTAGAAAATGTTTATCTTATCTTTATAATTTAGAGTATCCGTAACCATTTACCATGGCCTCTAACTTCATGCCTTTTGCACAATACGGACAGTCATGCTGCTCATATGCCTGATAGCCCGGTACATCTTTCTCGGTAAAGAGACTTTCTACTCTGTGACCGTCTACTTCCTTAACAGTGGAGAAAATTGCTACTACATCTTCAATAATTCCACCGTAATACCGGATGCACTCTAAGCATCTTCTGATTGTCTCACCGGTTGTTGTTGTATCCAGCAAAAGCACGATATGTTTTCCGGTAATCATATTTTTGGTATTATCACGGAAAATCATCTGACCGCTGCTGTTCATCTCCGGAGAAATAACATAAATAGTCTCATGCAGATTGGTTGACATAAAATCTCCCTGTTCAAAACGCTCTGCTAAAAATCCGCCAATCATTTCTGTTCTGTCCATACATACAACGGTATCTACATAGGATGGATTACCGGTCTTCTGGTAAAGCACTTTTGCAGCTTCTTTTGCCTCTTTCACGCGGGCTTTCATACTGGTTACATCAATATAGTAATTGATGTGCGAATGACTGGTGGCAAAATGCCCCGGTATTGCATGTAATGCAAGATTGTTGTTTTCCTTTGAATAAAATTTGACCATACGTTCTTCCATTTGATTTACCCCCTGTTTGATAATTTACTGGATTCCGGTACTTCCGAAACCACCTCTGTCCTGGTTGCCCAGGCTTTCTACTTCTTCAAAATGAATCTGCGGCTGATTCTCTACAATACGGAACTGTGCGATACGGTCATTAACATGAATCACGGTATCACGCATTGCAATTGCAGGCAGTCTCCACATATCATTGTCTCCACAGTAGGAACCGTCTACGATTCCGCAGCTGTTTGCCTGAATAATTCCGAAATTCTTATAAGTAGAACTTCTTGGCATAATGTGTGCTTCATATCCCTTTGGCAGCTCCATTGCCACACCAAGAGGAATCAGTTTAAATTCTCCTGCTTTCATTTCGACTTCTTCGGATGCACGAAGATCAATCCAGTCGGATTTGCCATCGATATATGTAAGCTTTTCGATTTTATCTGTAAAATATTTGATACGAATCTTTTCCATTCTGCTAAAAACTCCTTTTCTCCTACTGCCATTCCAGGTCGTCATGCTCTACCTTTTTATCTCTGAGCATCAGTTCTTTTACTGCATCTTTCGCAGGTTTATTTTCAAACAATACTTCATTGACCTGTTCAATAATCGGCATATCTACATGATATTTCTTCGCTAAAGCAATTGCTGCTTTGGCAGAATAGACACCCTCAACTACCATCTTTACTTCATCCATTGCCTGCTGCATGGTATATCCCTGCCCCATCAGATATCCGGCACGACGGTTTCTGCTGTGCTTGCTGGCACAGGTTACGATTAAATCGCCCATTCCGGTCAGTCCGCTTAAGGTCTCATATTTCGCTCCCATGGCAAGAGCAAGTCTTCCCATCTCTGAAATTCCACGGGTTATGAGTGCTGCCTTGGTATTATCTCCATAACCAAGTCCGTCTGCCATACCTGCTGCCAGTGCAATGACATTCTTTAAGGATGCTCCGATTTCCATCCCCAGTACATCCGGGCTGGTATAAACACGTAATACTTCACTCATAAAGGTGTTCTGGACCAGTTCTGCTGTGGCACGCTTCTTTGCTCCTGCTACCAGACTGGTCGGAATTTCTTTTCCTACTTCTTCCGCATGGCTTGGTCCACATAAAACCGCCACCTCACATTGTGGAATCTCTTCCATAATAATTTCAGATAAAGTCATTAACGTATTCTCTTCAATTCCCTTTGCCACGCTGACAATAAGCTGTCCCTCTGCTACGAACGGGCTCATTGCTTTTGCTGTGCTTCTGGTAAATGGAGAAGGCACTGCTAAGACGAGCATGTCTTTTCCCCCGATTGCTTCTTTTAAATCTGTTGTGAACATAATATCATCCGGTAAAATAACGCCCGGAAGTTTTTCTGCCTGCTCATGCTTTTCCTTTAACATTTCAATTTCCGGTGCAAGTGCAGACCAGATTGTAATCTTATGACCGTTTTTATGTAATACCACCGATAAAGCAGTTCCCCAGCTTCCGGCTCCAATGATACTGATATCAGACATTTGTTTTTTCCTTTCCTATGCTTCCTGTTTCTTTGAATGGAAACTGAATTTGTTCTCGGTTCCCTTAAGAAGTCTTCCGATGTTGGCATGATGTAAAATGATTGCCAGTCCCGCCACAAAACCGAATACAATATACACCTCCGTCAGATACTGCTCCGGTACGGAAAGCAGTCCCATCTGTCCGAATACGATAATCTGTATTTCAAGACTGATTACACCAAGTATGGAACCCAAGGAAACATACCGTGTGATCGCTACCACAAGAATAAAAATTCCAAGGCTTATTGGCACTGCCAGCGGACAGAAGCCAATCAGAAGACCACCGGTACAGGCAATTCCCTTTCCGCCTTTAAATTTCATATAAGCCGGAAAATCATGACCTAAGATGCAGCCCACACCAGCATAAAGCTCTAAGACCTTCACACTGTCCGGATAACGGTTCCGGAAAATGAGCCATACAATGACCATTGCCATAAATACCTTGCACACATCACCAATCAAGGTAAGAATGCCTGCCTTCACGCCGAGGTTACGCATGGTGTTGGTAGTTCCTACATTTCCACTGCCCACCTTACGTAAATCCACATTTTCTTTCTTTCCATATAAGAAGCCGGATAAGAACATACCGCATAAATATCCGATTCCTACTGATATTACACGTCCGAATAACATTTTATTAATCTTCCTTTCTTTCCCTTATAATGAATTTCAGGGAAGTACCCTTAAAGCCAAATGCTTCCCGAATCTTATTTTCCAGATATCTTGTATAGGAAAAATGCATCAGGTTCTTGTCATTTACAAAGATAACAAAAGTTGGCGGTTTTACCGCTGCCTGTGTAATATAATATAATTTTAAGCGTTTTCCCTTATCCGTTGGTGGCTGCTGCATGGCAACTGCCTCTGCCATAATCTCATTTAATACACCGGTTGCCACACGCATGCTGTTATTTTCAAGCACTACATCAATGGTCTCAAAAATCCTGCCGGTACGCTGTCCGGTCTTGGCTGAAATAAATAAAATCTCTGCATATGGCATGAAGCTTAAAATCTGACGGATTTTCTCTGTATGCTTGTAAATGGTCTTATCATCCTTTTCAATGGCATCCCATTTATTCACTGCAATGATAATTCCTTTGCCTCTTTCATGGGCAATTCCAGCAATCTTGGCATCCTGCTCCGTTACGCCTTCTGTAGCATCAATTACAATAATGACCACATCTGCACGTTCCACTGCTGTTACTGCCCGGATGATACTGTAACGCTCTAATTCTTCTTTAATCTTATTCTTTCTCCGGAGTCCTGCCGTATCAATAAATACATATTCTCTGCCATTATATTTTATATCGGTATCAATGGCATCTCTTGTAGTTCCGGCAATATCAGAAACAATCACACGGTTTTCACCCGTCAGCTTGTTAATCAGTGATGACTTACCTACGTTCGGCTTACCTACAATGGCAATACGCGGTCTGTCATCTTCTGCTTCTTCTAACATTTCCTGGGTAAAATGCTTTGCCACTTCATCTAACAAATCACCGATTCCAAGTCTGGATGCTGCAGATACCGGAACCGGGTCACCAATTCCAAGATTATAAAATTCATAAACATCCGGCATATATTTTTTAAAATCATCTACTTTATTTACTGCAAGAATAATTGGCTTCTTGGAACGGCGCAGCATGTCAGCTACTTTCTGGTCTGCATCTACAAGCCCCTGTCTTACATCCGTAATAAAAATAATGACATCTGCGGTATCAATGGCTATCTGTGCCTGCTCCCGCATCTGGGATAAAATAATATCTCCGCTGTCCGGCTCAATACCGCCGGTATCAATTAAGGTAAAGTTATAGTCAAGCCAGGATACTTCGGCATATATACGGTCACGGGTTACACCCGGAGTATCCTGTACGATAGAAATTCTTTCACCTGCCAACACGTTAAAAAGTGTTGATTTTCCTACGTTTGGTCTGCCTACAATAGCTACTACTGGTTTACTCATTCTGTCTCCTTCCAAGGACTGCATTCAGCAAATCCTGCCCGCTTGATTTTACAATATCTGCCTGTACTTGTAAAGTTCTTTTCAGCTCCGTCAATGTGATGTCATCTAAGAAAACATCCTCTCCCATACGCAATACATTGCATGGCAGCAGTATCTCATCTCCCAAATCTTCGTCCTTAAGCTGTGCGATAATATCCTGTCCGGTCAGAAGTCCTGCAACGGTAATCCGTTCTCCGAAGAAATCGTTTCGGATCACACGGACCCGTATCTTTACATTCGGAAACTTCTCCTTCATTTCTCCTGTCAGTTCCTCCAAAATCGGTCCTGCCAGCTTTCCGGTTACCAGCGTAACTGTCCTTTTCAGATTGGCATCACCTTTTTCTGCTGCAAGTGCCTCCCGGAATTCATCCCGCAGCAGTGTAATCATTCCCACGCCATTTTCCAGCTGGATATACCCATCATAGTTTTCTGCAGACGGAAGAGGCTGCTCTGCCAGAAGATACCACTCGTCTCCTCCATGCACAAAGTGTGTACCGAAATGCTCCATGCAATAATCCTGCCAGCGGTGAATCTGCTCTAAGACTTTTCCTGCATCCTCTTTTTCAAAAGCTTCCAAAGGATATAAGCCCTCCCGGTATTTTGTCAGGCCGACCGGTACAATAGAAAGGCTCTGCATATTTGGAATGTATTCTGTCAGATCACGGATGGTCCGCTCTAACTCTTCGCCATCATTGACGCCCTTGCAGAGTACAACCTGTCCATTCATTTCAATTCCGGCATCTGATAAGCGTTTGATTTTCTTTAAGGCTTCTCCAGCGAAACGGTTGTGCAACATGGTACAGCGAAGCTTCGGATTCGTGGTATGCACCGACACATTAATCGGTCCAAGATTGTAGTATATGATACGTTCAATATCCTTATCCTTCATATTGGTCAGCGTTACATAATTCCCCTGTAAGAAGGAAAGTCTGGAGTCATCATCTTTAAAATAAAGTGTCTCACGCATGCCCGGCGGCATCTGGTCAATAAAACAGAACATACACTTATTGGAACAGGATTTGTAATCGTCCATCAGTCCGTTTTCAAATTCGATTCCAAGGTCTTCATCATAATCTTTTTCAATTTCCAGTTCCCACTCTTCGCCATTATTCTTTCTTACTACCACCAGAAGATACTCGTCCTCTGTCAGGAACTGATAGTCAAATACATCTTCTATTTCTTTGCCATTAATGGAAATCAGCTCATCTCCCGGCTCCAGCTCAAGCTCCATGGCAATGCTGTCCGGTTTAACTCCACTGATGACATGTTTCTTTGTATGCATAAATTATTTTCTCAATCTTTCTATATTATAATACCTCTCTAGTTTACAATAAAAAGGGCAGAATAACAACAGTTATTCCACCCTTCCACTTATTCCTGCTCCATGCTCATGCTTCTGTCTTCCATTTCCTGTAATGTCATCAGTTCATCCTCTGACTCAATGATATGTAACTCCAGCAGTTTGTTAATCGTGTATACACAACGATCATTCAAATTCAAATTCAAATAATAATCTTTACTGTTTTCCATTCCCCACATCCGTTGTTCTCTCCTGGTAAGCTGGATTCCCTGACTGTTATAGACATGCAGATACAGTCCATTGATATACGTATGTTTATAGTAGTTATCATTTACTGTATTCAGATAAATATGTCCTGCCCGGATGTCCTTAAGATAAGCATCATATATTTCCTGCGCCCGCTCATCAGGTATATTAATGCTGCCATATTCTAAATTCTGGTCATAGGTATCAAACTCCATTGAAATAATATGATTATTCGGGTCATCATAATTCACCATCAGATTCCCCTTGAGATAATTCTCCGGATCCATAGACATAGCATAGATTCTTGAAACAACCGAATCTGCATTTTCATAATAATTTTTAGCAGCCGGTACATCATAGCTTCTTACCATAACGCTTCCGTCCGCAAGCTGATAATCAATCTCCACCCACTGCAATGCCTTATCTAAATCAGACGAGCCCTGATATGCCTGAAATTCCTTCTTTGAATCAATAATCTGCTGATGAATACTCATAATTTCATCAATTCCGCTTTCTGAATTTTCTTCTATATCAAAATAGCAGTTAATATTTGCTGCGACAATTTCCTTCTTATCCGGGATTTTATTTTCCAGTCCGAAAGCATTCCATTTGATGCAAAAAAGAAATACGACGGAAATTCCTAACATGACGCCGCATTCTAATAATCTCTTTTTGGTCACTACACGCAGCTTCTTCGTCAAAATCATTTCCGCAATGAAAAATGCCAGAAAACCTGCAATCAATGTTGTAAATAAAACCATCAGGAAATTGCCCAGTGATGTATGTACCAGCACGCCAAACAGTCCGCTCAGCAGAATTGCAGTAAGAAAAGCCATACAAAAAGCCATTCCCCAGCGGAACACCGGGCGGGTTGCCGGAATTGTAAGCACATCTCCCGTGGTTTCCAGTTTACGTTTCTGATAAAGCAGACAGGATATCACTATCAGCACCACACCCACCAGTACATAGATTCCTACAACCGAAAGGCCAAACATATGGTATTCTATCCTGTCCTCTAAATAGTCATACTCTACTCCCACCTTATTTGAAAGATATATCACCGGTGATAAAATACTATTCATACGGTCAGCATAAGAATTCGCCATACCATAGCCAATTGTACTAATCATACATGTAATCACATAGCGGCATCCTATATATAATACGTTCAGAATAATCGTAAATACCGGCATTGCCAATAACTGACCGGTAAACATGCCAACGAAAATTGCCATACTGTAGAAGAAAAAGCCCTCTCCCGTCAGCATCAGTGCCCACGCCAGCAGATACTGCAGACTTGTAATTCCCTGCATAATGCAGCATACTGTTCCAATAATAAACGCCAATAGTACAGGAACCACAATCATGCAGAATCCTGACAAGAAATTACTGATAAAAAGTTCTGTTCTTTTCAATGGCAGTGAATGAAACAGATGTGAGCTTCTGTTATTATAAAGATAATAAAATACTGCCATTGCTGCAATAATTCCAATTGCCAGACTAAGGAGTGCAATAAGCGCACCGCTTCCATCCGAAAACAGAATCTGCATAAAATTATTCATTTTTATTTCTTTAATTTCCTGTGCTGAATAACCTTCATAAGAAATCCCGGAATTCACTAACAGCCGCAGAGGAACCATACATAGCAGCAATATCGTATAAATCAGCCAGACAGGCCAGAAATGCGTAATATTTTTCCAAAATACCGTCTTATTAAAGTAAGATGTCTTTGACCGCATAATCCGCACCTCCTAATTCGTAAATAAAAATTTCTTCCAATGTCAGAGGCAGCACATCAATCAGCATCGGCGAAGTCTGTTCTAACCGCAGCTTTGCCTCTTTGGGATTGCCTTTTACAATCATGGTATATACCCTTCCTGTACTGGACATATGTAACACTTCAAAATCAGCCGGAAGCTTCGGCATTCTTTCCTGATATGCCACCTGAATCTTACAGACACTTCCCTGTAGTTCGCTTAAGGAACGTTCTAACATTACTTTTCCATGATGCATAATGCCCACATGGTCACAGACATCCTCCAGCTCTCTTAAGTTATGGGAAGATACTAACACCGTAGTTCCATGTTCTGCCACATCAGACATGATAATGCTCCAGATCTGCCTTCTCATTACCGGGTCTAGTCCATCTACCGGCTCATCTAAAATCATAAGCTCCGGTCTGCAGCTGATTGCCAGCCAGAAAGCCGCCTGCTTCTGCATTCCCTTTGACATTCTCCGAATGGTCATCTTCGGATCAATGTTGGAAAATGCATCCCGGATCCGGAAAAACAAATCTTCATCAAAAGTCTTATAGATTCCCTTATAAAAGCGTTTCATTTCCATGACATCTGCCTGCTGGAAATAGAAAAGATCATCCGGAATATATGCAAATCTGGCCTTTGCCTGAGGATTCTCATACACCGGCATCCCGGCTATTTCTATGTTGCCGGCATCCGGCTTATAGATTCCGGTAATATGTCTTATTATCGTAGATTTCCCGGCTCCGTTTGGTCCTACCAGTCCATAAATTGCCCCATCCTTTACATGCAGGTTTACACCGTCTAACGCCCGGAAATCTCCAAATGTTTTCACTACATTATTTACCCGTATCATGAATATATTCTCCTCCTTCCAGTTCCGTTATCCGATGTTTTAACTGCTCCGGCTCTACTGCCAGATACAGTAATTCTGATACGATTTCATCAAAATGTCCTTTTAATTCCACAGTTCTTGCATCCTTTACATGCTTCTGGGAAGCCACAAATGTGCCTTTCCCGGAAATGGTATAGACATATCCTTCTTTCTCCAGATCACGGTACGCCCGCTGGATGGTATTCGGATTAATTGCCAGTGTTGCTGCCAGTTCACGCACAGATGGCAGTTTTTCATCCGCTGTCAATGCATTGGAAATCACAAGATGACGCATTCCATCTTTAATCTGTTCGTAAATAGGCTTTGCATCCCTGTAATTAAGCTGTATCACTTCGCTTCCTCCTTTTGGAATATCGTAGGTGTATTATCCGTATTACTTCAATTGATACGCACACTATAACATCCCAGCAGATGAGACACAAGAAAAATATCTGTATGATTTTATTAATAATTCCTTAATGCTGCTCGCGGAGCGTTTTTTACTTTACAGGAAAGCAATTTTCCTGTAAAGCAAAAAAGCGAAACCAGTTTGCACTGATTCCGTCTTTTTACACGATTCTATCTTCCTTTCATCAGGAAATATTATTCACATTTCTCTATTGCTGCAATTACTTCATTTAACTTCTGTAATTCATCTTTGATTTCGCGGTTGTTATTACCAAAGTCTGTTGCCAGTGCAGATACATTGGTTGCAACAATTGCGAATCCTTTTCCAGCCTCTCCTGCACGAGCAGCCTCAATAGAAGCGTTTAACGCAAGAATCTTCTGGTTCTTTTCAATCTTGTCCAGCTGTTTGGTAATATCATTAATCTTCTGGATGTATTCTGAGGTCTTCTGTACATTCTCATGAATATCAGAATTCTTCTTCTCTTCATCCATTCTCTTCTCTTCAGATGCTGCAAGCTGTGTCAGAACGATAGTCAGAGCTGCTATCTTAGATTTAGCTTCATTTTCATCCTCTGCGTCTTCCTTCTTCGCATAAGAAAGATATCCAACAATTTCAATTCCGGCTTTGATCACATCTCTGTATTCAGATGCTTCACCTTCCCCGATTGCTACACTTCCATCAGAATCCAGAAGTAATGGTTTTACTCCTGTTACGTTTTCCCATTGTGCAAAAAGTACCTCTATATCTTCTGCATTAAATATCTCATTCAACTGCATATTTCTGCCCTCCTAAATTATTTATCCTAATTATATCACATGTTTGCTTTGTGAACAAAAAAATTTTTCATTTTTTGACATTTTTCTATTTAATGCACAAAAATGCCCCAAGATTTCCTCTTCTTCCATGACTTGCTCTGTGCGAAAACAACAGTTCACTGTTACAACAGGTACACACATTCGGCAAGATTAGTTTTTCCGGCAGGATTCCCGCATCTAAAAGCACTCTTTCATTGGCTTTCCAGAGATTTAACTGATACTTTCCATTTTCTTTCCGGTACATAATTTCACTGCCATGACCGGAAAACTCCTGCTCAAATTCCAGTGCCACATCTTCACTTACTTCATAACAGTCCTGGCAGATAGATGGGCCTATCGCACACCATACATCCTCCGGTACTGTTCCATATGCTTCTGCCATTGCTTTCAGCGTGGCTCTTCCCATTCTGTTAACCGTGCCCCTCCAGCCGGAATGGCTCAGTCCGATTGCCTTATGCTTTGTATCCACAAAGTAAAGCGGCACACAGTCTGCATAAAAGGTTGCAAGCATCAGCCCCGGCACATCGGTAATCAATCCATCCACATCATGATACGGCCGTTCCTTTGTCAGTCCGCTTCCTGCATCCTCTGCTGTTACTTTTCTTACATTGGTGGTATGGGTCTGGTCAGAGCAGACAATCTGCCCTGCCGGAACTTCCATTGCCTCAGCTACCCTGCGGAAATTTTCCTTTACTGCCTCTATGTCATCTCCACGGTTAAAGCTTAAATCCAGCGAAGAAAATTCATTCTTACTTACTCCACCCATTCTTGTGGTAAAGCAGTGTTTTACCATATCAAGTGCCTGCAACTGTGGATACTGCAGTAACACTAATTCTTTTTTCCCCGCATGGGAAAATACGGACGGTATCATGGTTCGTCCATCCTCTTTTATCTGAAATTCTGTCATTTTTCTTTTCCTGTTCTTATTTTTCCAGTTCCAACTCCATGCTGTAACGGATTCCATGCTGTAACTGGTTCAATTCTCCAGCATTCTTTTTCCTGTATCAAGTCTCATCTGTCACTAATAAGGCTCTATATAGGGGAAAGCATCCTTCAGCCACTGTATGTCCTCTCCTAATATTGCAATCACATCAAACCTGCAGGGCAGTCCCATCATATGTTTACACATCAGGTAATAATCTGCCACTCTTGATATTTTCCTTTGTTTGCGGTAATCTACCGCTTCCTGTGGAAGTCCCTTTCCGGTATCACTGCGGTATTTTACTTCTGCAAAAACAAGATATTTTCCATCTCTTGCAATCATATCAATTTCTCCGAACCTGCAGCGGTAATTCATCTCACAGATACTGCAGCCGGATGCCTTTAAATACTCTGCCGCCTTTTTTTCATACTCACTGCCCATGCTGCGTTTATTTTCCATCCCTGCTCCCCTTTCTGTTATTCCTGCTATTTGGATTTCCACTATTTGGATACCTGCTATTTGGATTCCTGTTATTTGGATTTCCACTATCCCGTTTGCCGTTATAGCTATTTTTATTCCAATTTACTGCGCAGCTTATCCATATCATCGACAAAGACAAGTATCTCTGCCACTACTTCATATAATTCCGGCGGAATCATATCTCCAATTTCAAGCCTGGATAAGGTATTTGCCAGCTGATTATCCTGATACAGCGGAACGTCTTCCTCTTTGGCTTTCTCAATAATTTTATCCGCAAGATACCCCTTGCCGGTTGCCAGTATCTTTGGTGCCCTCTCTCCCGGCTCATATGCGATGGCAACTGCTGTTTTTTCTTTTGTTTTCTCTTCTCCGGCATTTTTTCCTTCAAAGTCTGCCGGATGCCAGATTCCATTTTTCATAAATTACGCCCTCATATCAAAGGAATACCGATGCAGGATTCCGGCTGACGGATGCTCCTGCTGCATAAAATCTTCAACCAGATTTTTCTTTCCGGACTGGTTCTCCACCTGTACCGCACAGGAATATCCTTTCTCCTGCAGCCGCTGCATCAGCTCAGCCATATGTTCTTCGATTAAATCATAGGATTTCTCATCCTCCAGATAAAAATTCGTATGCACCTTTCTATCCTTCATCCGCACAGACACATCCGTTGCACCAAGGTTATCCATATCAAGATGTAAAAAGGCACTCAGTTCGCCATCCGGTCTGTCCACACCACTCTTATTAGTATAGACAAATAAATCTCCGTGGGCATTCTGATTTGACATCCGAAGGGGAATCTGCACATAATGATAGGCATTATTAATCTGATTCATAAATTCAATATTCCCCTGCAGATTACTTACTGCTTTCGCAAGGGAAGTATTGCTCTGACCGGATTCCTGCACCAGCTCCTGCATCTTCTGCATCTGATTTTCCATCTTCTCATAAAGATGCTTAACAGCATCCCCTTTGATTTCTTCCGGTTTTAGTGTCCACTGCTGTTTTACCTCATATTCCAGCACTTTCTGATACTCTTTACTGGAAAACAGTTTCTTTGCAGAACCTCCGGTTAAACCCATTATCTCATCCAGTGCCTGATGCAGTTCTTTTAGAAATGCACCTGTAGAAAGATTTCCGTTTAAAGTCCCCTCTGCGGTAAATAATTTACTGCCTGCAAGCTGTGGAAATTCTTTCAGAAGATTTGAAAAATCCTTCATCTGCCCCTCTGTAAACAATGCGCCGACACTGCCCCTGGCATAATACTGCACGCCATCTAATGTTTCTTCTATGGATCCTGCTATCGTTTCAGCTTCTGATAATTCCGTTCCTGTGATTTCTGTGGCAGCAAATTCTGACGCTCCTTCCAGTATGGCTCCTTCCTGAAGTTCCACCGGACTCCAGCTGCCTTTCTGTACTCCCTCTTTTACAATTACAGACATATCCAAAGAACCATCCTGCTTCAACACCTGATAGATTCGGCTTCCCAGTTCCAATGCCTCTGTCTCAGAAAGGTTTTCGTTCTGATATAATTTTCCGATGCTTTCCAAGACATCATCAAACTGTGAAGTGATTGCCGCCTGATCAGATTTATAATTTTCAAACTGCCGGATAAATTCTTCTGACATCGGAATGTCAAGCTTATGCATCAATACCAGTGACTTAATATCCGCATCCGGATATGCAGAAATACTGCGTGCCATATCCATAAGGCTTTCCCTGCCAATGGACATCTGCTCTTCCATCATGGAATTGACCATATCTATCATTCTTGGTTCTGCCGGAATGCCTGCTGCATCCAGTGCCTTTAACAACGTCGGATTATTGAGATTTCCATTGGTATAAGGTCGAATTTCAACGGTAGTTCCATCATTGGATTTCACCTGGAAAAACATCGCCTGACCAACGGCTAACTGTACGCCTGCTGCTATTCTCGCCTGAACAGTCTGGCCATTTGCCAGTCCAAGCGTAACCGTTCCGTTTTTGATATCATTTACGGTTCCTTCAAATACATTTCCTACCGTCATTTTCCGTACGGCTGATACCAGCTGCTGAACCCCTTGCTGCGGGGCTGTTGCTGTAGCTCCGGTAGCCGAACTTCTGTTGTATTGTGCTAACATGTCTGAAATCTGCATATCAATCACTCCACTCTGCATTGCCAATTTCTTTGGAATTATTCACTGTAAAAATTCTTAATAAAGGTTCTCCGGTGAATTGGTGTTGGTCCATATTCTTTGATTGCTGCAATATGGGCTGCGGAGCCATAACCCTTGTTATCCGCAAATCCATATTCCGGCATAATTTTCGCATATTCTTCCATCATGCGATCCCTTGTTACCTTTGCAATGATACTGGCTGCTCCAATGGAAATGCTCTTTGCATCTCCTTTGATAATCGGAACCTGACGGATATCTACTCCCGGTATTGTCACCGCATCATTTAATAATATATCGGGTTTTACTTTCAAATTCGTTATAGCCTGCCGCATAGCTTCATAAGTAGCCTGCAAAATATTAATTTCATCAATCCGCCCCGGACCTGCCATTCCAATTCCTGTTGCCACTGCCTTCTCCATAATTTCATCATAGAGTTTTTCACGCATGGATGCACTGAGTTTCTTGGAATCATTGATATATAAAATGTCACAATCCTTTGGCAGAATCACAGCTCCTGCCACAACCGGCCCCGCCAGCGGACCTCTTCCCACTTCATCTATACCGCAGATATAACCGGCATCCGCATATTCTTTTTCATACTTTTTCAGATTTTCAATCCGGGCATACTCTGTCTCAAGCTTCTGTATCCGCTTTCGTGCTTTTTCCACAAGGGTCTTTACGCCGCTTCGTTCATCCTTTTCATATCTTGCTATAAAATCAGGCAGCATACTGTCTTCTGCTGCCTGTAACTCTTCTTTGATTGCTCCGATTTTCTTCTCTTCTGCCATAATCACTTTATCCTCTGACTGCTCTTTCGTTTTTATTACTGATGCCGGATAAATCCAATTTTATCAAATGGATAGATTCTAAGCCATGCTTTTCCTATGATATCCGCCCGCTTGATATTTCCAACATCCGGGAACCTGCTGTCCTTGCTGTAATTGCGGTTATCTCCCATCACAAAATATTCATCCTCACCTAATGTAATCGGGTCTGATGCAAGTCCCGGGTCTTTAATAACCTCTCTTCCATAAGACTCCACCAGTTCTTCTCCGTTAATCAATATCTCTCCCTTATCGGTAATCTGTATCGTTTCTCCCGGCATTCCGATAATCCGTTTGATAAAATAAGTGTCTTCCTTATACTGATACGGAAATACAATAATATCAAAACGTTCCGGTTCATGAAACCGATAGGATATCTTATCTACAATCAGATTATCTCCATTGGTAAGGGTATTTTCCATGGACAAACCATCCACTCTGGTCCGCTGTCCAACATAACGTATCATCAAAAATGTCAGTACCACAATCACAATGAGATATAGTATGAAACTGACACTTTCCCTTACCGCCTTTCCTCTTTTGCCGTGTTCTTCTTCCTTCATATCTCCGTCTTGCTCCAACTCTTTTTGATTCCTATTCTTATTTTTATCTTATGCTTCCACTTCCGGTTTTTCAAGTGAAATTTTACCGAGCTTTCCAGTACGGAATTCATCCAGCACCAGTGCAGCGGCTTTGGCATAATCTACTTCATTTCCTTTTTTGATACAGCCACGGTTTAAGGCAATTTTCTCCAACATCTCTGCCGGTGTTCCCTCTTCTTCCATTCCATATCTTTCCTTTAATACACCCGGATACTCTTCCCGCAGAATCTGAATCAGTTCCAGTGAAAGTTCATCAATATTTAAAATATCATCTTTGATAGAACCTATCAGTGCCAGTCTTAACCCAACGCTCTGGTCTTCAAACTTTGGCCATAAAATACCCGGTGTATCCAAAAGTTCTACATTCTTATTCAGGCGAATCCACTGCTTGCCCTTGGTTACACCCGGCTTATTTCCGGTCTTGGCGCAAGCTTTTCCTGCAAAAGTATTGATAAAAGTGGATTTTCCCACATTCGGGATTCCCACTACCATAGCCCGCACCGGACGGTTCTTGATTCCTCTTCGTAAATCACGCTCCGTCTTTTCCTTGCAGGCTTCTGCTATAATTGCAGACACCTGCTTCATGCTTCCTTTATTTCTGGCATCCATGCGTACTACATAATAGCCCTTTTTCTTAAAAAACTCTGTCCAGCCTTCATTTTTTCTTTCATCTGCAAGGTCAGATTTGTTCAACAAAATCAGACGGGCTTTTCCTTTTCCCAGGGTATCTATATCCGGATTTCTGCTGCTCACCGGAATTCTTGCATCCACCAGCTCTATTACTAAATCTACCAGTTTTATATCTTCCTGCATCTGACGTTTTGCTTTCGTCATATGTCCCGGATACCATTGAAACTGCATCTTATTTTCCTCTCTTCCCTTACTGTTCTTCTATTTGATAAAACCGATTTTCCGGAGCGGAGAAATCCGGAACCATGCTTTTCCTATAATATATTCCCGTTTTACATTTCCAATATTGGCATAACGGCTGTCCTCACTGCTGTTGCGGTTATCTCCCAATACAAAATACTCATCTTCTCCTACCGTAATCTCTTCGGATGCCAGTCCTGCATCTTCAATGGCAGCTGTATCTACTTTTTCATCAAACAGCTCTCCATTTACATAGACTGCTCCATTCTTTATCTGTATCTTATCTCCCGGCACCCCAATGACACGCTTTACATAATAATGCGACTTTTCATTTCCATTTGGAAGAAATACAATAACATCATTTGCTTTTGGTTTCTTCAGTTTATAAACAAAACGATTAACCAGAATCTCTTCTCCGTTCTCTATCGTAGGGTTCATGGACTGTCCTACCACAGTGGTCCGAAGTCCGATAAAATATACAAATACAAATGAAATCACCAGGACAATTGCAATCTCAATTACCCAGGTGCCGATTTCCTTCAGCAGTGGTACATTTATTTTCTTTCTGCGTCTGTCAAAATTCAGACCACGAACGCTTCCTCTACGCATAATCTTATGTTCTCCTTCTTACCTGAATATCATTCGATATATCTGCAGAAACTGCCACCGGCAGCTTCTTACGAATACGTGGTAACTACAAGAAACACGCTTTGCGAGTTTCTCGAGTTATCGCGGTGCTCGCCAAATCTGCATGCAAGCATGCGATTTCTCTCGCTACTCGCGTAAATACAACAAGAGGGACGATACACATTGGCACGTCCCTCTGACAGATTCTTATTTTACTAACTCTTTTACTTTTGCTTTCTTACCGATACGACCTCTTAAGTAATTCAGCTTAGCTCTTCTTACTTTACCAGCTCTTACTACTTCAACCTTCTCTACGTTAGGAGAATGTAATGGCCAGGTCTTCTCTACGCCAACACCATTAGAGAATTTACGAACGGTAAATGTCTCACGGTTGCTTCCGCCCTGTTTCTTTAATACAACACCTTCGAAAACCTGAATTCTTTCACGGTTTCCTTCTTTAATTTTCGCATAAACCTTAACGGTATCTCCTACACGAAACTCTGGTGCATCTGCCTTTAACTGCTCTGCTTCAATGTTCTTAATAATTTCACTTGCGTTCATTTTGTGACCTCCTGTATATTTTGATGTTCTTAATGCATTCATTTGCAACAGAGGACCATCGCCTATTCACAACTGTTGTATTGTATCATGTTCTCTATGCCTCGTCAAGCTATTTTTATAAGCGTTTCTGTAACATTTCCGGATTGGATGCATAAACCAGTGCTGTCTCTTTTGTAATCTTTCCTTCCTGATACAATTTCAAAAGACTGCTGTCCATAGATATCATATCTTCCCGGTTCGAGGAATATACAACGCCGTCAATCTGTGGCACTTTATTCTCACGAATCATATTGCGGATTGCCGGTGTCACAGTCATAATTTCAAATGCCGGGATTACATTGCCATTCACATCCGGCACAAGCTGCTGGGAAACAATTGCCTGCAGCACCATGGAAAGCTGTACTGCAATCTGCCGCTGCTGATTTGCCGGGAACACATCAATGATACGGTCAATGGTATTAGCCGCTCCTATGGTATGTAAGGTGGATATAATAAGATGTCCTGTCTCTGCCGCTGTCATGGCAACACCAATCGTCTCGTAATCACGCATTTCTCCAAGAAGAATCACATCCGGACTCTGCCGCAGGGATGCACGTAATGCCGTTACATAATTTTCAGTATCTACATTTATCTCACGCTGGCTGATAATTCCATGCTGATGGCTGTGCAGATATTCAATCGGATCCTCTAACGTAATAATATGCTTGGCACACCGGCGGTTCAGTGCATCTACCATGCAGGCTAACGTGGTAGACTTACCACTTCCTGCCGGTCCTGTTACTAATACCATTCCCTTTGGCTGCAGACCAAGGTCAATGATATTCTGTGGAATTCCAATGTCCTCCGGCTTCGGCAAATCAAAGGTAATCACACGAACCACTGCTGATAAAGCACCTCTTTGCTTATAAGCACTGACACGGAATCTTGACAGTCCCTGCACCGCAAAAGAGAAATCATCATCCCCATGCTTTAACAACCGGTCAATATCACGATGGTCCGCCAGTTCATATATCTGCTCTAAATAATTTTCTGTCTCAGGAGGCATCAACCGCTCTCCCTCTTCTTTTATAATTACATTATTCGAACGATATGATATCGGAAGTCCGGCTACAATAAATATATCCGATGCGTGTTCCTCTACTGCTTTTCGTAATACTTCTTTTACATCCATAATTTTCCCACCAATCTCTTTATTTCTGCTGCTCCATCAACGGAAGCCTGGTTTCCTCCTGTCTTACATCAGTAGCAGTTTCTTCCCATTCTAATATGCTCCATTCCAGCATTTTTCCTGTCTCTCTATCCGTCTCTTCCGTAATTGAAAGCTTTACACGTAACTCCTGGGTGTCCGTCTCCGGCACACAAAAGCTTATGGTATCAGCTGCATCCTTCACCTCCGGCAATCCGGAAATTTCCTGCAGCGCCATTTCTTTATTTTCGGATTCTTCCAGAATAGCATCTATCTCTGCTAAGACATCATTTGCCTTGTTACATGCTTCATAATAGGCACTCATCTTATCTGCCGCCCGTTTACTGTATTTATAATCCCGCAGGGACGAAGATAATGACAACACTGCGAATAATAAAAAAGTCAGAATCAATACTACCACTAACAAAAAAGAGTATCCAAAAGGACTGGCTATACGCGGTCTGCGTTTTTCTTCGTATAATGCACTCTTACTCATCTTCTGCCGCCTCTCTCTGACTGATTACTCTCTTTAGTTCCACTTCATAAATAATCTTATCTTTCTCCCCGTCCTTCTGCTTTACTGCAAAATGACCGACCATCCGCTGCTTCGCTTCACCCAGTGTAATCCACAGGGTATATTCCGCATCTTTCGTCTTACAGTTCTCCCAGTCAGCAGCAAAGGATACCAAAAATGTATTATCCTCTTTCTCATAATAAGAATACTCTTCCTTCAGATAATCTTCCATATCTGTTCCGGAGCGGAATACTTCTGCTGCCGCTGCAGCCTTATGTACTGCCATATTCATATTTCCTGCATCTTCACTGATGCAATGGGATTTTACAAATAGCTGCAATCCCACCGCTGCAGCAATACAGAAAAATAAAATCGATATCATAAGTTCCAGTAAAAATACCCCGGAACGTCTTGCCTGCCCTTCTATCATATGCCTTCCTCTATTCCTGCCCACTGCCGACAACAGCCACCACAGTATCCATTTTTCTCCCATCTTCCGACATACAGGAAAAATGCAATAATCCATTTTTCAAAGCTTCCATCTTAAAATCTTCAACCGGAATGACTGCCTTTCCATCCGCTGTACTTACAGCAGTTCCGGACCGGACAAAAAGCTCTTTCAACATGCCATCCTCTTCAAAAATATAGGTGCAATATTCTTCTCCATCATAATCCTGACGGATGATAAGGCTGTCTGTTCCATCCACCGAACCAATAGTAACTGTCCCATTATCATTCTGATGAATCTTCTCCGTAAGATAAGACAATACTGTTCTGCTTTCATAATTTTCATCTGCCATAGTCGTCGTATCCTGATAAATATCTGCTGCCAGGATAAGCACCAGAAGTCCGCAGATTGCCAGCAGCCCAAACAATGCCCATGGAAATAATATATCAATTGTATGTTTTCTGGCGGTACTCTCTGCCATATTCATCCCTCTTCACTCTAATTCTTGCGCTCAATTACTGTCACATCCGGCATAATGTTTGCTCCAAGCAGCTGGTAGTCCACAAAAAACTGCTCCTTATCATAGGAAAAACCATACTGTTCTTCCAGATACGAAAGACTGTCCGGGTAATGTCCTTCCAGCACATAACACTGCACGATTTCTCTCTGCAGAGCCTCTTCTAAAGAACGTTTTTCCTCCTCTTTACTATCCGCCATCAATCGGTTCAATCCATGGCAGGTCAATAAAATAATACAACTGGAAATGGCTACCGTAAATAATATCTTTGCCCAGACAGAATGCCTTTTTTCATGAAAAAAAAGCCTCTTTCGACGAAATCCTTCCATATGCATCTCCTTCTTACAGTCCTGCCATAATTCCCATCAACGGAAGAATCACGGATAACAGTATCATTCCGACAATAACAGACAAAATAATTACAAGTGTCGGTTCTAATATTGCAATATAAGAAGACATTCTCTGATCAATTTCTCTTTCATACTGTCTTGCTATCGTCTCTAATGTTTCATCGGTCTCTCCGGTTTTCCCGGAAATCACCAGCATCCTCTCATACAAGCCCTCAAATATTCCGGCACCGCCTACTGCTGCTGCAAAATCCTCGCCCTCTTCCATTTTCTGGCTACATTTCTTAATCTTCTTTGAAAAATTCTTATCTGCAATCAATTCGTCTGCAAATTCCAGTCCCTTTTGCGGATTTTGTCCACTCTTTAAAGTCAGATACAGGCTGTCTGCGAAACGACATGCTGCGATTTTATCGTATAAGCCATGAAACAAGTGCATTTTTCTGCTAAAACCAGCAAACGCTCTTCGTCCTCTGCTGCTCTTTACAAAATAAACAAATACTCCAACGATTACCGCCGCTATTGTAATGAATACAATTGCATAATTTGAAATTGTTTTTCCCAATGCAAGCATGCCACCGGAAAATCCGGTCATCTGTCTGCCTAACTGGCGAAATACCTGTTCAAATACCGGCATTACTTTTGTTAAAAGTATCACAATTACAGCTATCATCATAGCAACCATAATCAAAGGATATGTAAGTGCGCTTTTAATACTCTTCTCGATCTCATCCTCACGCTCGTAATGGTGAGTCAGCCCATTCATAACATCATCCAGTGTACCTGTTTCTTCTCCTATCTTAACCATCTGAAGAAGATAATCCGGAAATACACTGGTCTTTTCCAGTGCCGGATATAACAGTCCTGTATTTATCATTTCATCATACATTACCTGAAGTATTGCCTTTTCCTGCACATCTTTTGCATCTTCCAGTAATAATGACACCCCCTCAACTGCCGGAAAGCCTGCATGCAGAACCATTGTCATCTGGCTGCAAAAAGATGCACATTCAAGATTTGACAGCTTTTGCTGTTTTTTACTTTTTCCCATACTTTTCTTCCTCTCTTAATATGTGTACTTTATAATATAACGGCTTCCGTCGCCAATATAATCTTTTACGGTATCATCATCATTATTGGCTGCCAGGGTCGGGTCCATAAGAGACCAGTCCTTTCCGTCAAAAGATATCATATTATCTACCCAGCCTATCTCATCCACATAACAGCTGATCCACGCATGATAAGCCTCACCCGCATATCCTACCTGAAGTTTGGTTGGAATTCTCTGCGAGCGAAGCATCGCTGCCATCAATGCTGCATAATCAAAACAGATTCCTTTTCCGGACGAAAGTGTTTCATCTACATCCGGCACATATCCATATGCAACATTCTCTGCTTTTTCTTCATCATATGTAATGTTTTCAATTACATAATGATAAATGTTGGTTACTACATCAAGGTCACTGCCGCAGCCTGCTGCCAGTTCTTCCCCTTTCTTTACCGTCTTGGAATTCTCATCAAAATCCACATAACAGTTAGGTGCCAGAAATGGGACAAATTCATCCGTAATGGTAACATCAATACTCTGGGTAAATGCTGTTGCATACAAATTTTCTTCTACTGATGCAGCTTCATATAAGGTCAACTGGTAAGTACCGCTTCCCTGTGTCAGCGGATATACAATATACGTTCCATTCTTTGTCACCAGATAGGTATATGCTTCCCCTTCCGGTGTCTCTATCTGGAATTTCACTTTTTCATTGGTTCCGGTATAATTAAGCATCACATAACCATCGGATGCATGCGATGCATCAATAGCAATCTGATCTGTCCCATAAGTCACTTCTCCGGAAGCCTCCGGATGTAATACTTCTGCTGTCGCATCGCGATTTCCCTTTGCGGTATCATTGCTGCTTTGCTCCGGAGAATTCTTCTCTCCGCCACAGCCTCCCAATGCACCGCTCATCAGCAATATCCCTGCGGCCATCCATATTATCAGGTAATATTTCTTACTGTGCCGGCTCTTCTGCCTCTGCATGACAACACACCTATTCCTTTTCCTGTATATTCCTGCTATCTGTACCTATATATAATAAAATTGCCGCCAGTAATACAACTGAGACGATTACAATTTTACCGTAAAAGGTTACCATAGCTGCAAATATCCCTCCTAATACCGGAATGGTCAGGGTTACTTTTCCAATTACCTGTGCATAGGAAACCGGGGAAATATCCTCCGCTTCATTTGCATCTCCTTTGGTAATCAGCTGACCGGACACCACCTGATTCTTCACCACACGATGGGTAATGATAATTCCCACATCTGTATCGCTCCGATATGCCACAACTTCACCTTCCATAAGTTCTGCCGGTGCTTCTTCCCTGACATAAATAAGACTTCCTACCGGAATCGCCGGTTCCATGCTTCCGGTTACAACTGTATAAATATCAAACCCTGTAAGCCTTGGTAATGTCAATGGTATGCAAATCAGAATCACCAATATCAGAAGAGATACTCCTATCATACTACAGATTCTGGCTATTGTCCTCTTTTTTCTTTTTGTTTTTCCCATTCGTTAATGCCTCTGCTCTGACATTCATTTTCTTTCTTCGTAATGCAAAAGCAGTAAGAGCCACAAGTCCTGCAACTGCCGCTGATGCTACACCAATCAGCAATGGCATATTTCCTGCCGGTCTTTTGGTCTTCTCATCCTTTTGCTGCATATCTGCTAACGGAGTTTCCTCATCATCAAGATTTACCAGTTCCTGCGGAGTCTCTTCATCCGGAATATTTACATTTCCATCTGCCCCTTGATTATTATCCGCATTGGCATCATCTGCTGCATTCGCATTGTTTGCTGCATTTGCATTGTTTGCCGCATTTGCATTGTTTGCTGCATTTGCATTGTTTGCCGCATTTGCATCATTTCCGGCATTTGCACTGTTTGCCGCACTCTGTGTATCCGTCGTGTATACAAACGTAAAAATGTTTTCTGCTTCATTGCTGCTTAAGGTTTTCGTCAGATTATATGCCTGCGGACGATAATTTTCAAAATATTTAAACGCCACCACCGGCTGGTCACCCACTGCACCATAGAAGGTCTCACTGTCTGAAAGTGCATTTCCATTGGCATCCTGATAATTCACAGTATATGCTACCATATTTCCCGCAATTGCATATGCCGCTACATACTCCTGATCAGATTCTACCACAAAGGCAGATTTTCCAACAGTATTATTATCCCTTCCGCTCTCCCGGATTCCACCAATATAATATTTTCCATCTTCCTTTAGCTGAATACAGGACTGTGCCCGAACCATAACCCGGTCACCATATTTCAGTCCACTGATTTTTATTTTTTCTCCCTGGCTTTCCTTTTCAATCTGATAAGAAGAACCTGTTATATGATTGTCTACTGTAATTCCATTCGTATCTGAAAAATATCCCTGATTTCCAGAGCATAACGTTACTGTATAGGTATATTCTGTTTCATTTCCACCAACTTTTGCCCATGCCTGTACCGGAAATGCCAGTGTAAGTAATGTTGTAAATAAAATACTTCCGTGAAGAATACGTTCCATTCTTTCTTTTATTTTATTCTTCATCCCTTACTCCTCCTTTTCCAACCGATTTTCAGCTGCCTCATCTTCTTTTCGTGTCCTCTTCACTCTCACAACAAAAAGGACGACTAAAACAAGTCCTGCCGCCAGAGCAAGTGCTGAAAAAAGAAGCACCTGATTATTATCACCCGTTTTAATAACGACATGATTCGACAATGGTGTTGAACCACTGGATAATAATTCTACCGCAAAATTCATCTGCAATTTTGCCAGGGTATCCTGATAGGTATTTCCCTGTGTCTCACCTTCCAGCTTTACGGTTAGTGCAATCTCTGCTTTTTCACCTTTCGCAAGCTCATCCAGATAGAAATAATCTTTCATTGCATTGGTTGCCTGGTGAAGACCTTCACCACTTTCTCCTACCGTATCTCCACCTACATTTTCACTGCTGTATAAAATACGGTTACTTCCATCCGGAGCCGTAAAAGAAAGTATGTACGAATACGCTCCTCCGGAAGCCACACTCTGTGAATCCTCAAGGCTCTGTAATACCTGATTTGTCATATACCACTGCGTATCCCCATCATAGGTATTCTTTAACTCCAGTCTGATATTTACTGTATCTCCTGGCTGAAGCTGATATATCGCATCATCAATATCTGCATTTTTAAATGTGCTGTTTAATTTTTCTCCATCAAACGTTACGTTCCAGTCATCACCGCCGGAAAACTCTTCTGCCTGTACCTGAACAGGGGCTGCTGCAACCAGAGCCAGAGCTGCCATGATACCAATCCATTTTCTCTTCATCTCAGTCTCCTCCTTACTGCAGTAATGTCAGATTTCCATTGGAATCAACAGAAACATCAACTCCCCAGGCACTCTTAATCGCATCCTGCGCATTGTGTGTCTGTACGGCATCCACTTCTGCCTCTACATGAAAGGAAACCCCATTATAATTAAATGTTGTAGTAGTGGTCTTAAGTCCATTTTCCTCCGTTGTATGCTCCGTTACCTTTGACGTTATGGAATTATCAATCTTTAAAGTATCAGAAAATGCCGGTGTACTCTCACCCACCTTCAATACCGATGGCCAGTAAAGAACAGTTCTCTCCTCCGTAGTTGCATTTTCATCCACAATCCAGCCATTCTGGGTCAGGTTTAATTCAATCAAACTCGGAGCAAGTGTTGTTTCCTTGCTTCCATCCTCACTCTTCCAGCTCTTATAAATTCTCACACGGACATATTCATCAATATTGCCACTGTTTTTTACGGAAAGTGCTTCCTTATAATTTCTTCCGGCTACCAGCTTTCCATCTGTCTCATCAAGCATATCTGTAAGAAGTGCTCCCTGATTTTGCTTCCAGGCATCATCACTTCCTGCATAATCACGGCTGCTGATATTCTTAGAACCCTTGACAGATTCTTCCACCAGAGTCACTCCGATATCATACATTTCCATCTGTGCAGTATAATTCTCACTATAGTAAGTAAGTGCTGCTCTCGCACTTCCAACCGCACTTCCTGCCAGAAGAAGTACTGCTGCACCCAATAATAAAAAGGTTCCTTTTCTTCCCTTCATTACTTTTTTCAATCGGCTCATTCTTCACCAGCCTCCCTTGCATCTGCAGTTCCTATATCTGTCCTGGTATCTGCAATCCGGTTCCAGTCTGCATATGGTGTTCCATCCTCTTCATAGAGAACCGGTGTACACTCCTGAACGACCACTACATTAAAACTCTCTTTATATTCCTCCGGTATTGCTATTTTGGCTAAAAGTTCTTCTGTATTGCCACTTACCGGAACAATATCACTATAATACCAATAGCCATCTTCGCCCTGATTCCATGACAAGCCGGACATAGTTAATGTAATCTGACTTCCTGCGAATACCTTTACTCTGACAAAGCAATCACTTTCTCCTGTATTTGTAAGTACGATATGCTTCTCCATATTTTCAACTTTTTCTTCTATTGTAGTTTCATTACCAAGTGTAATCGGATATCCTCCTTCCGCTTCCACATAAGTTGTAAAATACGCCATTGCCGGTGGCACTGCTGCCCCTGCAAGGAATACCAATGCTGCTGCAGTCAGCCAGAACACTTTTGTTTTTTTCTTCATCATCTTATATTCCAGCCTCCTTTATTCTTCCTTTACACTATTATCCGGTAATTGTGTCCACTGCCATCCCTCATCTTCATCATAATCGAAATGATTGGTTACTCCGTAACCCGGATTCAATCCATGGTCATATGTATTATCAAACTCCACTGTTACGATTTCATCCGCACTGATTTCTGCTGTCTGCTGTGGCTCACTTACCAGTCTATAACCAGCCCCACTATATACCTCTGTCACAGTAACTTTTGCACCTGCCGGAATATGATCTGCAATTGCCGCTTTCGTTCCTGCCGATGAATGTGTGGTCGATACTACATTACTGTATACCGTATTACCATTTTCATCTACTGCTTCTATCGAAAATACAAAGGTTACCTCTTTCATTGTCTCATTATAGTTATCAAGATTTTTCTGTATAAGAAGACTTCCATACCGTGGAGAACGTTCCGGTTTTAGATTTGCTGTAACCTCATAAATCCATTTGTTTTCTGCGCCTGCAGAATGAAATGCCTGATTATCCGGCAACGCAATCAGACCTGGATTAAAATTATACTCATAAAAACCGGTTGATGCAGATTCAACCACAACAAGATATATCCCAGAATTCAGTTCTTTCTCTCCTGTTCCATCCGTAATCGTGCATTCTGTATCCGGGGTTTTATCCGAAGCGAGCTCCGCTGCCTTCGCTGTCATCTCTTCCCATGTAACATCTCCATTTACCGCATCTTTTAAAGAGAGGGATTTAAATTCTGATGTTTCGCTGTACTCTCCTGCTGCATCCACAGTCGCTACCTGATATATTTTAGCATGCAGTTCCATCCCATTCAGTTCTTCCGTATATTCTTCGCCCTTCGGCACAGATAAAGTCAAAGTACAAGGTTCTGCCGGATCTATTACATTGGTGGCATATGCAGATGCCACATGTAATCCTGCCGCTGCCAAAAACAACGTCAGTAATCCCGCAATATACCCTTTCTTTATTTTTAACTTTTTCATTTTCCACCCTCCTTAGAACCTCTTGAAGCTTTTCTATCTCGAATAATCTTTATCAAAACTGTAATCAGAATTGCTGCTGCAACTGCCAGTATTGCATATAACATATAATAATCTTTCACCGTCTGAAGCATAGATTCATTGGCTATTGCCTTCTCATCATCCTCTCCATTATACGGGACACTGTGACCACGCACCAGCAGTCTATGGCTGTTTACACCATATGGGGTGCAGGTGAAAAGTGTTACATAATCTTCCCCTTCGACATTCTTCATTGCATCTGTCAAAGTATCCGTATCATCCTTTTCTACCATCGGCAGAATCTGATCCACTTCATATGCAAGCACCTTATCCAATACATGCACATAGAATTTATCACCTTTTACAAGCTGGTCAATATCGGTAAAAAGTTTCGCACTTGGCAGTCCGCGGTGTGCTGCCAGTACACTATGTTTTCCCTCACCACCAACCGGAAGACTGGTTCCGGACATATGACCTGCGCCAATCTGTAATACTGCCTCCGAAGTTCCATGATAAATCGGAAGTCTCTGTTCTATTTTCGGGATGGAAATATATCCCATTATCCCATTATCTCCCGGATTTACTACGGACCAGTATTTACTTCCTCTCATATTCTGTTCTTCCTGCGAAAACGCATCCCCATCGAAGGTATTATTACCTATCTGGGAATTATATTCCTCTGCCATCTCCCAAAGCTTCTGATAGTCTACTTCATCCATATCTGCAACAGTTTCTTCATAACTGGCAATTGCCCTGCTCTGATGGTATTTATTCCATTGTTCTGCCACAGTCGGATATGCAAAGATTCCCAGTCCGACCAGGAAAACCAGTCCAAGCAGAATTCCAGGTAATTTCTGCTTCCATTTCTGTTTCATTCCCTACTCCTTTTTCCTCTTCCAGCTAAACCGCTGCCAAATCAAAAGTCCCAGTAAAATCCAGAACAGTAATATAATCGCAACTACAATTGCAACTGCAGAAGTATTGACAAGATATCCATCTGCCGTCACAAAGTTACCGCTTTCCTCCTGTGAAATCCGCTCACCCCTTACCAGCAGCCGATGAGAATTGATTCCATATGGAGTGCAGGTCATTAATGTACAATAATCTTTTCCCTCTTCAATTATAAGATTATTAATTTCCTGTGGTTCTACAATTTTAATCTGATCCACCTGATAAGTCAGTTTGCGATCCAATACGGTAACGGTAAAGGTATCTCCTGCTTCCATTTTATCCAGATTTGTAAAAAGTCTTGCAGACGGAAGTCCTCTGTGTGCAGAAAGAACACTATGTGTGCCTTCTCCTCCAACCGGCAAACTACTGCCCTCTAAATGGCCTGCTGCAACCTGTAATACTCCTTCCGAAGTTCCATGATAAATCGGGAGTTCCACACCTAACTTTTCAATTGTAACATAACCCATGATGCCGGTGCCGGAAATATCAAGAATGCTGTTATAATCGCCAGCCTCTGCATAATTCAGAAATGGCCGGTTCACATCCTTTAATTTTTCATTGTAGGTATCAGCTTCTTTTAACATTGTGTCTTTTTCTTCTTCTGTCAGTGATTTTACGGCATTACTATAAGACGCAACGGCTCTTGACTGGACTTTTGAATTCCAGTAAGAACTAATTGGCGAATACAGCATCACGGAGAGACCTATGATAAAAACAAACACTAACATTACATTCCGTTTATCTTTCTTAAATAATTTCTTTAATGTCCTCTTCATAGATTTCTCCCTAATGCTGTCAAAGTCCCAGCGAGCGGGAATTTTCTTCCAGTCTCGTTCGTGTATAAACCGGCGGTTCACCGGAAATTCCCGGTGAATTACCGCCGTTCATCTTAAAATTCTAGTTTTTTGCAGTACGTTTTCTTGCGATTAACAATACAGCTGCTACAATCATGATAATCGCACCTACGGTATAGAAAATCTTAGTACCGATACCACCGGTTGCAGGAAGTTCAGTTCCACTTAAGTTCTGTACATCCGTGGATACAGCACCTGTTCTTAAAGTTGCTGTAAAGATTGCTTCTGTTCCTTCTGAAACAACCTTTCCAGAAGCATCCTTTACTACTAATGTCTTTAATTCCGGATTATCTGATGTTGTATCATAGGTTGCTTCTACTGAAAATACAAGATCATCTGCTTTATTGTATCCTGCCGGAACAGTTGTCTCAACCAATTTATACTGGCCTGCATCTACACCTTTGAAATAGAAGGTTGTTACTCCTGTAATCTCATTTCCAACTGCAACATAATCACCTGTAGTGCTGTCTAATTTGTAAAGGGTAAATCCTGCACCCTCAAGAGGAGCATTGTTACCGTCTACCTTATTTGCAATTAAATTATATGTAAATACAATAACTTTATCTTCCGGAGTTACACCTGTGCCATCCCCATAAGGATTGTTGCTGTATTCCAGTTTGGATACGTTGGTGTTTCCACCTTCACCGATTACTGCATTTTCATTCAGTTTTGCGGTGTAATTTACAACTACTTTACTTCCAGCTTTTACTGCTTTGATATTCTTTAAATCTGCAAAACGAACTTCAAAAGTGCAGCTATCATCTAAATCTTCTGTAACTACTTCATAGCCGGTTGTTACTGCTGTTCCGTCCACTGTTACAGTTACAGAATCTGCATTGAAAGTAAGTCCGTCAGACATGGTATCATGGAATGCATAATAATAACTTCCATAATTATCATATTTTGCATCTACCGTACCGGTTAACTGGAATGGTACGTTATCTCCGATATCATAATCTGCTGCATCCTGCCAGTCACTTTCTGCACCGGTAGAGTCATTTTTCTCTTTTACTTTCTTTTCAAGTTCCGGTCTGTCTTCCTTTGTTGTTACAGTTACGCTGTCATTTCCAGCTGTGTCTAACATAACAAGGGAATAGGTATCACCTTCATCACCTGTTTTTGTTTCTGCAATCAGGTAATAACCCTGATCAACACCGCTAAATTTATCATCGGATGTTTTTGCTTCCGGCTCTAATGTCTTGATTTTTGCAAATACTGCATCTGCAAATGCACGAATACCATCTGCATCTAATCCTGAAATGTAATTAATTACATCCTTATCTTCTGTTTTTCCTGTTACTTCTTTCAATGCTGCTGCATACTTATCATTTAATGTGTATGCAAATTTTCCTTCACCACCATCTGTAGCATTCAGCAATCTGTATGCCGCATATTCAGAACCTGCTGCGCCATTTGTAATTGTAATGTCTGCTGCATAAACAGTAACACCCATTGCAAATGCCATAACCATTGCAACCATTGCTGCAAAAAGTTTTTTCAATTTTTTCATCTTCTTTCTCCTTCTTTGACCTTTTAATATATTTGATACCTGAAACGGATTTCCTCAAAAGGGGGCTTTATATGCCTGCCCCCCTTTCTCTTTTCCGTCTCATCCGGTATCCATACAACAGGGATGACATAAGCATAATTGCTGCACCACCTATAGTATAAACAGTAGTACCTGTTCCTCCTGTTGCCGGAAGTTCATAACCGTATTCCTGATTCTTAACCTGAATCGAAATACTATCAAGATTATCATAATAGGTAAAGGTATATTTATTTTCTTTGCTTAATTCTGTACCCTTCTGACCTATTCCAACTAACTCATAACCATTTACCAGTTTTTCTTTCACCGTGTAGACCTGACCATCTTCCAACGCCTTATTGCCATTCTGGTCTGTAATGGTCTTCAATGCAACCGATCCACCCTGGCATACGGTAAATTCTGTAATATAATCAGATTCCTCCATTGAATCACCCTTATATAATGCAAAAGTAAAGGTTTTTGTCTGATCATACGGAAGTTCATTTCCATACGCATCCAGAACGTCTTTCTCAATTACCGGTTTCTTATAAATCTTTACTCCGACCTTTGGAGGCTCTGCCCGCAGTGTTTTTTCATTTCCGTTTACTTCTGCCGTATACTGGTATGCGAAGCTGTTCCATGCAGTCTCACCCGGGTTTGCATTCTCTCCTACTACTCCATTATATTTCATGGTAAGAATACAGCCCTTCTTTAATGCAAAGGTATCTGCCATCTTTATACGGAAGGACACATCATCTGACTGCCAGAAGGAATGCCACTGTTCTGTTGAAGTACCCGACATATCAGCTTCAGTAAAGCTTACCAGATTTGAAAATTCCACAAAATAATCCACGCCTTCTTCCATCTGCCGTTTTGTGCCGCTCTCCTCAGTTACCAAGAGTTCCAGTCCTTCGGCATATGCAACAGAGAATTCACTTCCTCGTTTTTCTTTCTGGTTCAGTACTCCGGTATCATTTATATGTGGCATACTGTCTACAATAACCATCTGTGTAAAGGAGTTATTGCTGACATTTTCAATATTGTTGGTGTAAATCACATCTTTTCCATCTTCATCCAGATAAATGTAATTCTTTCCTTCCAGTCCAAGATAGCCGCTTCCCCGGTTATCTGAATTACCGGTTTCCTCTACCGTTTTCCATGAGAATGAACCGTAATCACCCAATGCATAAACACAATCAGAAGCTTTTACTCCAATATATTTTCCACTGTCATCCGTCACCAGTTCTCCCATTTTTACACTGTTATCATCAAACGGATCATCCGGCAGGAGATATGCAGTATTTTCATAAATCTTGTTCTCATATACTGTATTTCTGGTATATACCGTAAACTCCGCTTTTCCACCTGCAGGGATCTGATATTTTTTTCCCTCCAGATACAGTAAAAACTCGTGGGTCGCATTATCCGGTATCAGCTTCCATACTTCTTCAGACAAATCATACTTATGAAGTACATTATCATCCTCATCATAAATGGTCAGTACAAAAGCATTTTTGTCAAGTCCCAGGTGAAGGGTTTTATTGGTTGCCTCTTCTTTCGACAATATATGGAACGGAGACTGAACAGAATCTTTAATTGTATAATCGCAGATCGGAATGGTTCCATCGTTGCGTAACTCCAACAGCCACTTTGTCGTTACATTCGGCTGTATATTGTCCTTCTCTTCCAATTCAACAGCATTTTCCACATTTTTACCAGATGGTATATAGGACACTGCTTTCTTGGTAATTCCCGGAACAATTACATCCTTCGGTGTTATCATTACAGATGACGAAATAACACGCTTTTCTCCTACAATTCCTTTATCTTCCGATGTGCCGTTATTCTGTCTGGAATCATCCCTGGTTCCTCTCATTGTAATGTCATTCGGATTCTCACGATATTCCACATCCTTATCTACCAGTAAATCCACGGTATTGGTAATTGGAACATCTAATTCCACGTCTTTACTTACCTTGCACATCACAAAGAATGAAAGATTCTTTCCTGCCGGCAAATCATAACCTTTGCCATCGTCTCCAATCGTAAAGGTAACCATATGATTTTCCTTATCATCATTGGTCATTGCAATGGTAACATCCCTTACCAGACTTCTGCCATCGATATTGGTTACCTGTGCCATGTTCCAGTCGTTTGACTTAATCGGTTCACTATAGCTCTTTTCAATCCGAACCGGAAGCGTATATCCCAGGCCCGGACGTATTCCAATATATTCCAGACCATCCGCCATATGATCTTCCAATGTATCAATATGAACGGGATCTTCTCCTGTATTTGTTACTGTAATATTGTAAATCACATAATTTCCGAGATAATTTCCTTCATTTACACTCTTAGAGAATATGGACTTATCTTTTAACTGGCTGGTCTTCCACTGATGGAACTGATCCAGAATTGCCCACACACTCTTCTGCACATCTACCGCCTGATCCAGCTCCTTTTTTCCTTCCGGTTTCCCTTTTACCGTTACTGTATCCTTCATTCCATTTACGGTTGCACTATTGGTATAAGTAAAGGTTCCCGTCTGTTCATTCTCTTTATCATCCATATAAATGTAAGCATTGAATTCTTTTTCAATTACCTCACCCGGTAACATGGTGCCAATCTTCCAGATTAAACGGATTCCTTTATGTGCACTGATATTCATTCCATTGCTCTTGCCAATCCAGTATCTCCTTATCTGCACGTATTCACCATTTATTTTTGTATAATAAGTTCCCCAGTCAGATGTATTTTCTACATACTCTTTCCAGCTGATACCAGCCTCTACCAGTTCCTCATCATTTTTAGGATATCTGGAATTTAACGTTCCTGCCTGCTTTGCCTTATAAATCTTGTATTCATCCGAAGGAAAGACATGATATGGCATATCATCTGTCAATGACAGTCCGCCTTTCTTATATGCGGCATCTCCATCAGCATTTGTAATCGTTATGCTGTATTTAAATAATTCCTCTGCTTTAAAGGTTTCTCCACCTTCCCCGCCATTAACCTTCTTATCTACTGTAATCGGATTTTCAGTCTCAATTACAATTTCAGAATTCTCACCGGTTGAAGTACTCTTTACATAATTCTTAAAATGATAATCAGAAGCCTCCGGCAGTTCATTAACATCAACCTTACATACATACTTAATGGTCACCTTCTCCTTTGCATTCAGCCTGCCAAGAGAAAATGTCAGTGTTTTATCATTTATCTGTAAGCCAACATTGCGGCATCCACCGGTCGCATTGGTTGACTCTGCCACAAAATCCGTCTCGCCCTCCGGAACCTGTGCTCCATTCTTATCTATAACATACTGGAAAATAAGTCCTTTTGGCAGAGTATCTTCTAACGTCTGCTCAATGGTTTTATAATCTTCCATATTTTCAATCGTTATCGTATAAGTAACTAAATCACCATTTTTTACATTCTTCTTATCACCGCTCTTTTCAATAATGAGTTCCGGCTTTTTATAAATAACCGTTATTGTTGAACTCTTATCTTTATAAGAAGCTTTATTATGAATGGAAGTATTATTTTTATACTTTGCCATTTCTTCCTGACTCTTTACATTAGCTGCAAAAGTAAATGTAACCTTTTCACCGGCTTTTAATGTACCAGGTGTAAAACTTATTGTTCTTGCTGCTTCGTCATACTCTGCTCCTTTATCACGGATTTCCTGTATCTGCTCCGATGTCAACGTCAGATGCTCCGGCAATTTATCAGTCACCTTATAAACGCTTCCATCTGAAGCTTCTCCTTTAATCGGATTGTTTCCAGTATTTTCTACCGTAATCGTATAATTAATGGTATCACCGGCAATTACTTCTTTCTTATCCGCCGTCTTAACAATTTTAAAGTCCTCTTTTATTTCCGGTCTTGACTTTACATCTGCAGACAATTTTGTGTGTTCATATTCTTTATAAGGAACAGATTCAAAATCAACATGATTTGTAATTACATCCTCTTTTACTTTTTCTGCGGCTACTGTAATGTAATTATCTGTTAATACTAATTTTGATACATTCAGACTTGCACTTACATTCAGATGCTCCTGTTCTCTTGTTGGCACACCATTTGTCATATACTGGTTCGGCACACTAATCTTATATGTAACAGTTTTTCCATCCAATGTCAGGCTTGTAACGGTTCCTCCCTGAAGATCAGTAAACTGGAAAATCACATTTCCATTGCTATCCACAATGGAAACACCATCTTCACTGACCTTGGTTCCTTCCGGAAAGCTGATTCCATCCGGTAATGTCAATACATCACTCAACTCTACATGATCTGTCCAGATTGCTCCAGTATCACCAACTCCGCATGGATTCATACTGTTTGCAGTGATTCTATAATCTAATGTTCCTTCCAGCGTATTGGTCTTTCCATTCACCGGAATAATTTCCTTGCTGACAGTTTTTTTCAAATCCTGCCAGAGATTCGTTCCATGCCAGATTAATTCTGCCGGTTCAGAAATCACATCATTGTCTTTCTGATCCGGAATCTCCGGTGTCAATGTTACCTTGGAATCCTTTTCCATAATTCCATTTAAGGAATTAAACTGCAAATCGAAGGAAACGGTTGAACCTGCAGGTGGTTCAAACTCTATGTAAGTCTCATCATCCTCTTCTACCAGTTTTACTTCCAGTGTTTCTTCTGTTGTTTCACTGACCGCTTTATAAGTAACCTGCATAACATCACTTTCTTCAAAACCGGTCAATGTAACTCCTTCCGGCAAATCACTAATCCGGATACGAACCGGTACCAGCTCTGTATCTGTCGGATTTGAGTTGGTTGCACTAACGGTTGCATACAGAATCTGTCCATTTTTCCCATCATCCGGACTCTTCTGTGAAACGCTCAAGTTAATACGCTCACTAATCGTGCCTCCGGATGATATCTGCTCTGTTTCCTTATTTCCTGTTGCTGCAAGTCCCGGAAGAATCAGTCCCCAGACTACACCCACTGCCACAAGAACGCAGCATACCCCTAGTAAAATTTTTGTTCTTCTGCGGATTTTTCTCTTTTCTTCTGCTTTCTTTACATGTTTTCTTACATTTTCCTGCATATCCCTATCTCTCCCTATTTAAGGAATCCCATTTTACTCAATGGCCAGAATCGAAAAGCCACCTTTCCAATTATCTGATCTTCTGCCACACACCCAATGGCTGAACTCCGGCTGTCAACCGATACTGAACGATGGTCTCCCATCACAAAATATTTGCCTTCCGGCACCTGATAAGGAAAATCAATATCACATTCCCCTAAATCTTTCTTTATTGCATATGGTTCATCTAATTTTTCACCATTTACATATACATTGCCGTCTTCGTCTATATCTATGTAATCACCTGCAGTTCCTATGACCCTTTTTACAAGAATCTTACTCTGATAGTAAAAGCCGATGATATCTCCCTGTTTGATTTTTGTGGTTTTCTTTATTACTACCAGTTCACCATTCTCTAATGCCGGTTCCATGCTCTTGCCCGAAACCTGCAATACCGGTACTAATCTCGTTGCAATCAATACTGAAATTGCTGCCACCACAAGCAGTATTCCAATCGCACTGAAAAGATGCTGCTTCTTCTCTCTGCGTTTGTGCTCCGCCTGTATACATTGAAGTGCCACATCTAATTCTATTTTCTTGTCCTTATTCCCGCCATTTTCTTCTGCAGTTCCCTGTGAATCCTTCTGGAGTCCCTCTATAATTTCAATCAACTCCCAGCGCTTCAGCTTGCGGAAATCCTTATCTGCCACAAACTGCACCCCCTGTTATTCTTTTGCTGCCCTTATTATGACCTTCCCCTGTCTTTTTATGCATGTGATTTTTCTTTTGTGTTGAATGTAAGTATATATATTTTTTATATAGAATTATGTCATATTCTGGCATATAGATTTGATTTTTTTCAAACGAAATAATCAGACTAATTTAATTTGATATCGTTCTTATAAAATAAAAAAAGAGACGTAACTTACACTTCTGTAAATTACATCTCTTTTATTTTACCTAATCGTCAGATTCTTCTGTCCAATCAGCTAATCTTATTTATAAAGCTCAACTAATCTTAACAGATGTTCATAACGAGCCTTTGCAGCTTCCTCAGATGCTTTGAACAGTTTTTCTGCTCTGTCTGGGAAGGAACGTGTTAATCTGCTGTAACGTGTCTCGTTATTTAAGAAATCCTGGTAAGATCCATCACCTGGCTTAGAAGTCAATGTGAATGGGTTCTTTCCTTCTGCTTTCAATGCCGGGTTGTATGAGAATAAGTTCCAGTAACCTGCTGCTACTGCTTTCTTCATCTCATCCTGGCAGTGGTTCATTCCACCCTTAACACCGTGTAACTCACATGGAGCATATCCGATGATAAGTGAAGGTCCGTTGTATGCTTCTGCTTCAGCAATTACCTTAACAGCATTTGCCATATTTGCACCAAGAGCGATCTGTGCTACATATACATAGCCGTAGCTCATAGCGATTTCTGCAAGACTCTTCTTGCCAACTTCTTTACCAGAAGCAGCGAACTGACAAACCTCACCGATGTTAGAAGCTTTAGAAGCCTGTCCACCTGTATTAGAGTACATCTCTGTATCGAATACCA
>ERZ772865.120-NODE-120-length-83218-cov-26.556738_pt1 | contig 83218 bp, 63 predicted proteins | sample MGYA00512133_ERZ772865 | MGnify/ENA primary metagenome ERZ772865 (study PRJEB29015, sample SAMEA2737722) | human gut metagenome | biome: human gut; feature: human-associated habitat; material: faeces | place: China | collected 2012 ...
TATATTACATCTTTTCGATGTTGTCAACTACTTTTTTTCATCTTTTTTAACGGCTACTTACAAAAATTCACCCGTGTTTAGGGGTGCACTATTATTTTATTAAATTTCTACAGAAAAAGCAAGCCCTATTTTAAATTTATTTTTGACGCCTGTAAAATCACTTTACAAAATCACGCTTTAAATTATCCACTAAAGTCTGCACATTCCTGCTCATCGTTTCAGAAGCCAAGGTCAGACACACGAATTTACGTCCTGCTTCCTCCTGCGTTTCAATCAGCTCTACTTCGCCGGCAGCTGCCGCCTGTTTTGCAATATGTTCAGAAAGCAGCGCATATCCTAAATCATTTCTTACCGCTTCCTTTACGGCAAAATTAGTATTGAAAATGATCGTCTTGGCCGGCAATACACTATTTTTCTCTAAAAACTCTTCCCACTGCACCCTTGTGCCCGATCCCTGTTCGCGCGTTATCCACGTTACTGTTTCCAGATCCCGTCGCTGCATCTTTTTGGGGCTTCCTATCGGCCCTATCAAAACAAGCCGATCAATATAGAACTCTTCTTTATGGAATTTCTTATCACCGGTTTCTCCTTCAACTAAACCTACATCTATCTTATTGCTTTGCAGCAGTTCGCAAATATGAACAGTATTATCGATCTTCACTTCTATGTCCAACTGCGGATAACGTTTCATAAATCTGCCCAGAAATTCCGGCAGAAAATATTCGCCTATCGTCAGACTGGCTCCTATAGCCAAGCGTCCTTTTATCTCGCTGCCCAGCTCTTTAACCGTAATTTCTGTAAACTGCCACAGACTTTTCATCTGCTTAGCCGCATCATAAACAATCATGCCCGCATAAGTCACGCTAAGCTGTTTTTGTTTTTTAGACCTGCGAATCAACACGGCGTTGAAACACTCTTCTAATCTGCGGATATGCAAACTCACCGTAGGCTGAGAAATATTTAATTTCTGCGCCGCTTTAGTAAAGCTTTGTTGTTCTACAACTTCAATAAAAGTTTTCAGTTCTTCCCACATAGTAACCTCATTATTTTTCTTAATGATAATTATAAAAACAATTCATTTTACTAATCATTATACTTGTATTATGATATTTATACAATGTTTTTAGGCATCAAGTATTTATCTTTTTCTTTTCTAAAAGGGAGGCTTTCTAAAAATGATAAAATCCATTCCAATTCCTACGGCCGGAGTATCTCTTGGTTTAGCGGCACTTGGTAATCTGCTGCAGCCTTATTCTCCGCTGATGAAATATACCTGCGGTATTCTCGCTGCAATCCTTTTGGCAATGCTGCTTATAAAAATACTGCGTTATCCCAAGCTTGTCCACGCCGATATGACCGGCAATCCTATTTTAGGCAGTGTTGCTGCCACTTTTTTTATGACTACGATGCAGCTATGTGTCTATATTAAAGATTTTGCGCCTTTTCTCTGCGAAGCAATCTGGCTGGCGGCAGTTGCTGCCCACGCCATTTTAATCATCTGGTTCTCCAAAAATTTTATGCTTAATCTGGAACTGAAAAACGTTTTTCCAACCTTCTTCATTGCGTATGTCGGTATCGTCGTCGCTTCAGTTACCGCCCCCGCTTTCGGATATTTCACATTAGGATATTATATCTTCTGGTTTGGCTTCGTCGCCTATATGCTTTTGCTGGCACTGGTCACCTACCGTTATCTCCATCACCCGATACCTGAAGCTGCCAAGCCACTGATCTGTATCTACACGGCACCTATGAGCCTGAGTCTGGCAGGATACTTTGCAGTAGTTCCCGATAAAAACTTCCTGCTGATTACTGTCATGCAGATAGCTGCTCAAGGGCTGTTCTTCTTTATCCTCAGCCTGATGCCCCGCCTTTTACGTCTGCCGTTCTATCCCAGTTATGCAGCCTTCACCTTCCCATTCGTCATCACTGCCTCTGCCCTGCGTTTATCACTGGATTACTACGCACGGCTCGGTGTTGTTCTGCATGAATTCTTCCAATATTTGTATTATTTTGAATGTATAGTCGCATCCTTCTTTGTTTTTTATGTCACACTGCATTTCTGCTGGTTTTTCTATAAGGAATGGAGGCTTTCCGGCAGCAAGGTATAATAACAGCAGCATTTCAATTCAATCAGGGCAATTTATCTCTTTCCTTTGTGTACGGTAAATTTTAGAACCTTTGACCTCATTACGTTTTCTGATTATAACAATCAAGATTATTCATTTTACTTACAAGATCTAGTTGTTTTAAAATTACAGTACACTACATTCTCGGGAAGGAGTTTTACAATGAATTTTTTAAATAATAAATTACATGGTTTGGCATTATGTTTTGCTATTGCAGTACCAGCTGCATATTTAGGTAAATTGTTCCCTATTATAGGCGCCCCAGTTTTCGCCATTATCCTGGGTCTGCTGATGGCCGGTATCCCCCGCTCAGATATTTTCCAGGGCGGCATCACCTTCACTTCCAAAAAGATCCTGCAATACGCGATTATTTTACTCGGCTTCGGCATGAATCTTTTTGAAATTTTCCGGGTAGGGTCACAATCTCTGCTGATAATTATCTCAACGATCGGCACTGCCTTGGTCGTGTCTTATGCAGTCAGCAGAATAATGAAAATCGATCACGATATCGCAACTTTGGTAGGCGTAGGTTCTTCTATCTGCGGCGGCTCGGCAATTGCTGCAGCGGCACCTGTTATCAAAGCGTCAGACGAAGACATTGCCCAGTCGATTTCCGTTATCTTCCTTTTTAACGTTATTGCCGCCTTCCTCTTCCCCACCTTGGGCGCTATACTCGGCTTTAACGATATGGGCTTTGGCATGTGGGCCGGCACGGCAATCAACGATACCTCATCTGTAGTTGCTGCAGGACAAACCTGGGCCAGCGCCAGCGGCAGCGACACCGCGCTGAATTATGCAACTATCGTCAAACTGACCCGCACCTTAGCCATCATTCCTATTTGTCTGGGACTGGCCTATCTTACCTCCAAACGTAAAGCTACAACATCGGAAGTAAAAATCTCCTCTATCTTCCCGATGTTCATCATCTACTTTTTAGGTGCGTCAATTATCAACACCTTTGCTGGTTCCCACTTTGACTTTTTCCAGTTTTTGCCGGCCATCGGTAAATTTATGATTGCCATGGCAATGGCAGCTATAGGTCTCAACACTAATTTAGTCAAACTGATCAAAACCGGCGGCAAACCGATCCTGCTCGGTCTTATCTGCTGGTTCTGCATAGCGGTTGTCAGCCTGGCAATGCAGCATCTGCTTAATATCTGGTAACATCAAACAGCTTCTGCTGCAAGCGGCGGAAGCTGTTTTCATTTTTATTACATTTAATATAAAAGTTTTTTATCACAAATTCGTATAAAAATATGATATAATAGCCGTTAGATAAAAATAGCTTTGTTAGTATAAAGCTGGTTTAAAGGAAAATGATTAAGAGAACCGAGGTTTATGTATGGGAAAAATAATTAAATTTATAATCATCGCCTTCGTTGCGCTTGCTATTTTAGGCGCCGCAGCATTCTGGGGACTTGCAGGTTTCTTCGCACCCAAAGATATGGAAGAATCGCTTATTCCCGATGCCGCTTCGCAGTTTTTTGATATTAACGGCCGCGTCATCTCGACCACGGCTTCGGAAGAACGCCGTCTGCCAGTTGCTTTCGATAAAATACCGAAGCACCTGCAGCAGGCTTTTATCGCTATCGAAGATAACAGATTCTATGAACACGGCGGTATCGACTTCCGTGGTACAGCCCGCGCTTTATGGACAAACCTGCGCGGCGGCGAGGTGCAGGGTGGCAGTACTATTACCCAGCAGCTGGCCAAAAACGCTTTTCTCTCCCAGGAGCGTACCATTACCCGCAAGATAAAAGAAGCTTTTATTGCTAAACAATTGGAAGAACGCTATACCAAAGATGAGATTCTTGATATGTACCTGAACCGTATCTATTTTGGACAAGGAACCTACGGTATCGAAAGCGCTTCTCTCTATTACTTCGGCAAGCATGTTCAGGACATTGATCTGGCAGAAGCCGCTACTCTGGCAGCTATTCCTAAAAGCCCTAACTATTATAATCCTTTTGAAAATCCCAAAGACAGTAAAGCACGTCAGGAAGTCGTTTTAGACCAAATGGCCAAATACGGTTACATTACGGAAGCACAGGCAGCCAAAGCCAAAGCAGAGAAACTGCAGCTGAACAATCACAAAAACCAGCAGAAAGATAACCTTTCCTACTTTATTGATTACTGCAGTCAGCACATTATAGAAGAATTCGGCGCCGATGCGCTTTATAAAGGCGGACTGAAAATCTACACTACTCTGGATCTGGATATGCAGGCAGCCGCTGCCGAATCTTTAAAATATCTACCTGATTACTACAAAGACGACTATCAGCTTACACAGCCGCAAGTCGCCTTAGTAGCCGTAGACCCTACTAACGGTTATATCAAAGCCATGATCGGCGGACGCGGCCAGGACAAATTCAACCGTGCTGTGCTTGCAGTGCGCCAACCAGGTTCCGCTTTCAAACCCTTCGTTTACCTTACCGCTATGGACAACGGTCTTACCGCTGCCACGGTAGTTGAAGACAAGGAATATGAATTTGCGCCCGGCTGGAAACCGAAAAACTCTGACCTGCAATGGCATGGCAAAGTAAGCCTGAGAACAGCCTTGAAAAAATCCTACAACATCCCTACCATTCTAGTAGCTCAGCAGGTCGGTCCTGAAAAGGTTTTCCAAATGGCAAAAAACCTTGGTATCACTACACTTATTGAAGACGGACATTATACTGACATCAATCTTTCCATGGCTTTAGGCGGCCTGAGCAAAGGTACTACGCCGCTGGAAATGGCAGCTGCCTATGGCACGATCGGTAACAGCGGCAAATACAACGCTCCAACTGCTATTATCAAAATAGTTGACCGTAACGGTAAAGTTATTTTTGAACATAAGCAGGAAACCAAAACTGTAGTTGATGCTAAAGCCGCTTATCAAACTGTCGATATCATGCGCGACGTCTTTGTTGACGGTACTGCAGGCGGTGCAGGCATAGGCCGCCCGGCAGCCGGTAAAACCGGTACTACCGACGATTATAAGGATGCCTGGTTTGTAGGCTTCACCCCCAATCTGTCGGCTGCCGTATGGATCGGCGATGATAACGGCCGTCCGCTTGATTATATGTATGGCAGCGGCGCACCGCTCAGCATCTGGCATGAATTCATGGTTAACGCTCTTGCAAACGTTCCCGTTGCTAACTTTGTCCGCCCGGCAGGCGTAGTAATACCGCCTGAACCAGATATCAAGAATGATGATAAGGACAAAGATAAAGACAAGGATAAAGATAAGGACAAAGACAAAGATAAAAAAGGCGCCACCTCCGTTCCCGGAGAACCGCCTAAACCCCCCAGCAAAAAAGACCGTATCCGTGAAAACGTAGGCGACGTTGAACCGCAGAAGCCTAGCATGAAAAAACGTGTTCAGGAAATCTTAGACGGCAGCGAAAATAATACCGGCAACCAAAAACCTGTTGTCAGCAACGTCCCCACTCCACGTCAGCCATGATATCGGCCAATACAAAACCCCCGTACTAAAAAGTACGGGGGTTTTATTATTATCAGCAGCTCACATTAATCTTTTTCATTCTTTTTTTTAAGCAGTCTGCTTTCTTCACCAATATCTTTCGGATAATAATATTTATGACCTACCAGTTCATCCGGCAGATACTGCTGCTCAACCCAGCCACCTGGGTAATCGTGCGGATACTTATATCCAAGCCCGTGGCCAAACTGCTTAGCACCAGGATAATGCGCATCACGCAAGTGCTTCGGAACTCTGGTATTGATTGACCTGACTTCCTGACGAGCATTGAAAATACCCATATAACAGCTGTTGCTTTTAGGAGCGTTAGCTATATAGCAAACGGCCTGAGCCAAAGGTATCTGAGCTTCAGGCAGCCCGACAAAATGCGCCGCCTGCGCCGCAGCATTTGCTACTACCAAGGCCTGCGGGTCAGCGTTGCCTACATCTTCAGCCGCACAGATAACGATCCGGCGCGCAATAAACCTTACGTCCTCTCCACCTTCCAGCATACGGGCCAAATAGTGCAGAGCAGCGTCGGCATCACTGCCGCGCATACTTTTAATAAAAGCCGAAACGATATCGTAATGATAATCACCTTTTTTATCATAGCGCTGCAAAGCATTACCTGCCACGCTGCGCAATACATCCATCGTAATTTCCTTACTGCCGTCCGGCAGCATAAATTCAGCCTGTTCCAGCAAATTAAGAGCCACCCGCGCATCACCACCGGCAAAATCCGCCAAAGCTTCCAAAGCCTCGGCAGTTACAGTAATACCCTCTGATCCATAACCCTTTTCCTTATCTGTCAGCGCACGCTCTAAAATCTTTTTGATACCGTCTGCCGTTAAATGTTCCAGCCGAATAACCTTCATCCTTGACAAAAGCGGTGAATTGATTTCGAAAAAAGGATTTTCAGTAGTCGCACCGATCAAAATGATAGTACCGTTTTCCACATAAGGCAGCAATACGTCCTGCTGAGCTTTATTAAAGCGATGGATCTCGTCGATGAACACGATAGTGCGCCCCATCCCGCCGCGCTGCAGCTCCTGCGCCTTAGCAATCAGCTTTCGCAGCTCAGGTACACCGGATGAAACGGCATTGATAGCAACAAATTCATCCCCTGTCATATGGGCAATGACCTGTGCCAAAGTTGTTTTACCAGTACCCGGCGGTCCGTAAAACAACACCGACTGCAACTGATCCTTTTCGATCATTCGGCGCAGAGGACTGCGCTCGCCTACTGCAGTTTCCTGCCCGACAAAATCGCTGAGCCTTGTAGGCCGCATCCGATCAGCCAAAGGTTTTTTCTGCGGCTGTGCAAACAAACTATCCATCATCCACCTCCAGGATCTGATAAAAATACCGGCTCTAAAGGCCGGTTAGCTATTTTCTGCAATAATCTGACGTACGATATACGATGCCATCAGCAATCCTGCCGACGCCGGAACAAATACCATGCTTCCCGGAACCTCGCCTGCTTCAGCACGCTGTACCGGTTCTTTGGAATAAACTACAGTTACACCTTTTTTGACACCTGCCGCACGCAGCTGTTTCCTTACCGACCTTGCCAGCGGGCAGACAGAAGTACCGCTGATGTCCTCCACTGCAAGATACGTCGGATCCAGCTTATTGCCTGTGCCCATCGAAGAAATGACAGGAATATCGCGCTGCACACATTCTAATAAAAGATCGACCTTTGACGGCGTTGAATCGATCGCATCGGCGATAAAAGTAAAGCTGCCGGAAAAAAACTCGGCAAAAGCGCCAGGTTCATAAAATTTACTGACCGTTTCTATTTCACAATCCGGATTGATATCCAGCAATCTTTGTCTGACAACCTCGGTTTTGAACCTGCCGAAGGTACTGGTAAGAGCCGGTAACTGACGGTTGATATTACTTGCCGCCACTTTATCGGCATCTATTAATAATAAATGACCTACCCCGCTGCGGCATAATGACTCGGCAACATATGAACCCACGCCGCCTAACCCAACGACTGCAATACGGGCCTGCCCTAAAACAGGCAGCTTGTTTTTACCGATAACCATCGCAACACGTGACAGATCCATTTTTACCCCCAAAAATATTTTGCCCCACAATGCCGTCCAGCCTCATGTTTTGAACCTGCAAGTGCAGGTGGGTGCCTTCCCGCCAGTCGCAAAAGTCCCCTCAAGGGGGCAGTTTTTTAAAAGGCGGAGCTCAGTCAGGCTCCCTAGGTAAGAGTGTTGGCTCAAAACTAAGAGGTACACGTAACGAACATCGCAGGGTAAAAAGCGTTTTTAATGCAGTAAGAGCATTTCTTACTACATCTATACTATACCAAAATTTGTTTAAAATCACAAGGTATAAAGCGGTTTTCTCTGTTTTTAAAGAGATATTTTTTCTTTTTTTCACAACCGGTTCGTCTTTAAGTAAAACACTTTTACCAGAATCAGTTTACTATAAAAAAAGGACTGCCGCAGCAGTCCTTTTTTACAGAGTCTGACTCTTATTATTTGTCTTTTTTGACTAATGTTGCACGAATATGCAATTCACGCAGCTGTTTCTCGTCAACATCGTTCGGAGCCTGAGTCATCAGACAGCTTGCACTCTGTGTTTTCGGGAAAGCAATAACGTCGCGGATAGAATCACGTTTAGCCATAATCATGATCAAACGGTCAAGACCAAAGGCCAAACCGCCGTGCGGAGGAGCACCATATTCAAAAGCATCCATCATAAAGCCGAATTTCTCTTTTGCCTGCTCTTCGGTAAGACCGATAGCCTTGAAAACTTCGTTTTGGACATCACGACGATGGATACGGATGGAACCGCCGCCGATTTCTGTACCATTAAGTACCATATCGTAAGCTTTGGCATATACTTTACCAGGATCGGTAGCCAGCATAGCAAGATCTTCGTTACGTGGAGCCGTAAACGGATGATGCATTGCCACATAGCGTTTTTCTTCATCGTTATATTCAAACATCGGGAAATCTACGACCCAGGCAAATGCCAGCATATCTTCGTCGATCAGTTCGCGGCGTTTAGCCATTTCCAGACGCAGAGCACCTAAAGCCTGAGCAACTACAGCCGGTTTATCAGCAACGAACAAAATCAGATCGCCCGGTTCAGCCGCTGCAGTTTTCAGGATATTTGCCAAATGTGCTTCACTGAAGAATTTAGCGATTGGCGATTTGACACTGCCATCTTCCTGAATCTGCATCCACGCCAGACCTTTGGCACCATAAATACCAACGAATTCAACCAGACCGTCCAGCTCACGACGCGGGATAGCGGCATAGCCTTTAACGTTGATCGCTTTAACGACACCGCCGTCTTCTACGATAGCATTGAACACTTTAAAGTCAGAATCTTTAACTGCTTCAGACATATTGACAAGTTCCATACCAAAACGCAGGTCCGGCTTATCGCTGCCAAAACGGTCCATAGCTTCGTCCCAGGTCAAACGCTGCATCGGCAGCTGGATCTTTTTACCCATAGCGCCTTCAAATACATACGCCATCAGGCCTTCCATCATTTCCATAATATCCTCAGCGTCTACGAAAGACATTTCAATATCCAACTGAGTAAATTCCGGCTGACGGTCAGCACGCAGATCTTCATCGCGGAAGCAGCGTGCGATCTGGAAATAACGCTCCATACCGGCAACCATCAAGATCTGTTTAAAAATCTGCGGTGATTGCGGTAAAGCATAGAATTTACCAGGATTGACGCGGCTCGGCACCAGATAGTCACGCGCGCCTTCAGGAGTGCTTTTAGTCAGCATCGGCGTTTCGATTTCACAGAAACCGTTTTTATCCATATAATCACGCATCAATTTAGTAACTTTATGACGCAAAATCAAATTCTTCTGCATTTCCGGACGGCGCAAATCCAAATAACGGTATTTCAAGCGCAGGTTCTCATCCGTATCGATATCGTCCTGAATGTAAAACGGCGGAGTTTTAGCAGCATTGAGTACTTCCAAATCAGCGGCAACCACTTCGATCTCGCCGGTAGCAAGATTCGGGTTAACGGTAGCTGCATCGCGAAGACGCACTTTACCTGCTACTTTGATAACGTATTCGCTGCGAATAGCTTCAGCAGTCGTAAAGCTATTGCCTGCATCGTCAGGGTCAACGACAATTTGAACGATACCGCTGCGATCGCGCAGATCGACGAAAATCAACCCGCCGTGATCGCGGCGTTTGGCAACCCAACCGCATAAAACTACTTGTTCGCCTGCTGCCTCTTTAGTCAGCAAACCGCAGCTATGACTGCGTTTTAAAGAATCACTCATGACTTTGCACCTCTGTTTTTAAAATTGATGTAATATCTTGGATAGGGATCTCAGTCTGCTCGCTGGTCGACATATTTCTTAATACGGCACAACCGCGCGCTACCTCGTCTTCACCTAAAATCAACACATATTTGGCAGCCAATCTGTTAGCCTGCTTCATCTGGGCTTTCATACTGCGGCCCAAAAAGTCAAATTCCACCTTCAGCCCTTCACGGCGCAAAGCGATCGCTTCCTTAAAAGCCAGCGTAAAGTTTGCACTGCCCGGGCAAACTACAAAGACATCTATACTGTTATCGAACTGCGGCAGCAGATTCTGGCTTTCGATTGCCAGCAGCACACGCTCCATACCCATCGCAAATCCAATACCCGGTGTTGCCGGCCCGCCTATCTCCTCGATCAGGCCGTCATAACGGCCACCGCCGCAGACAGCGCTTTGCGCTCCCAGGGGAGCATATTGGATCTCAAAGGCAGTCTTAGTATAGTAATCAAGGCCGCGCACCAGATTATGGTCGACTACATAATCGACTCCGGCAGCGGTCAGAAGCTCTTTCAAGCCTTCAAAATGTGTTTTGCATTCCTCGCACAGACATTCCTCCAGGCTTGGCGCACCAGCAGCCAGCTCCTGATCGTGCGGATTTTTGCAGTCCAGTAAACGTAATGGATTGCGGTCGAAACGCGACTGACAATCCTTGCACATCTCGCCAAGATGCGGCCGGAAATATTCCTGCAGCTTCTCTCTGTGCAGTGGTCTGCATTTCGGGCAGCCGACAGAATTTACTTTCAGCTTCAAATCTTTTAAACCCAAAGTCTGCAAAATCTGTACCGCCAGTAAAATGATCTCGGCATCGATATTAGGCCCCTCTACGCCCAGCGCTTCCACGCCAAACTGATGGAACTGCCGGTAACGCCCGGCCTGCGGCCTGTCGTACCTGAACATCGGCCCGATATAAAACAGCTTTGTCGGCGCCGGATCGGCATACATTTTATTTTCTACATACGACCGGACGGCAGAAGCCGTATTTTCAGGGCGCAGCGTCAGACTGCGTTCACCTCGGTCAGTAAAAGTGTACATTTCTTTTTCAACAACGTCTGTCGTTTCACCGATACCGCGCAAAAACAGCTCGGTATGCTCAAAAACAGGCGTCCTGATTTCCAGATAACCATATTGGGCACAAATCTCACGCATAGTGCGTTCCAGATAACGCCATGCTTCCACATCGCGCGGCAGGATATCTTTCGTGCCTCTCGGTGCTGTGGTCAACACATCTATTCCTCCTCATCCGCAAAAAGCAGGCTGCGTTTATGCGCCAGCTGCGGCAGATTACCCGTATATGTCCCGATATCTTTGGGCATATTGAGCTTTTTAAGATGATGCCCGTCTGCCTGCGGCACTTTAGTCGCAGACGCCGGCCCGATTCCAAGCACAACGTGACGCTCTTCCATCATCTGAATATTATAAAGGCTGGCACTGCCTGAAGCAGCATAGCCTATATTAGCAAGATTACCCAGCATGTAATGCTGGCGGTATAAATAATAAGGCAGCATCCCCATTGCTGCAGCAGTTTCGCCGCCGTAAGCTACAAGCGCCTCTGCATCCTCAGCCGTCAGACTGCTGAACTGCGCACCAAATATCGGGGCGCTTTTTTTGAGCGTTAAGGTATGCACTGTCAGATTATCAGGAGCCAAAGCCCTGATGCCGTCAAGCGAAGCCCGCACATCATCAGCCGTTTCCCCCGGCAACCCGATGATCAGATCGGTATTGACGGTTTTGATGCCGCTGTGCCGTACCAGGTCATAGGACCGATAAAAATCCTGCACCGTATGACTGCGGCCAATTGCTTTTAAAGTTTTGTCGTGCAAAGTCTGCGGATTGACGCTGATCCTGTTCACTCCGCAGGCTTCCATAACTTTCAGCTTTTCGGCACTGAAACAATCAGGCCGTCCTGCTTCCACTGTAAACTCGCGCACCCCAGGCAAAAGCAAATGCCGCGCCGTCAGCGCGATGAGCCGTGCAAACGCCGTTTCACTAAGGCTGGTCGGCGTACCGCCGCCAATGTAAACAGCAGTAACATTTAGGCTATACATACTTAATAATTGTACCACAGTAAGCATATCTTGTTCAATGAAATTTAAAAACTTTTGCTGTAATTCTTCCTCAAGCGGCACAATTCCCGATGGAAAAGAACAATAAGAACAGCGCGTAGGGCAAAAAGGAATACCGATATAAATGCCGACCTGTTTTTCCGCAGCCGGCAAAAGCTGTCTTTGCCGCAGGCAAATCTCTGTCAGCAGCTGCGCCTGTCCGTGAGGCAGCAGGTAATGACGCTCCAGATACTGCGGAAGCTCGTCACAGCTTAACCCGCTGTCTAAAAGCTTATGGGCAAGTTTTCCCGGACGTACGCCTGTCAAAATTCCCCACGGCATCACCAGACCGCGCCTCACAGCCTGTCCCAGCACATCAAGCACCGCCAGCTTAGCGCAGCGCACCCATTCGCCCCGTACATCCTGTAAAATTGTAAATGGCCTGCTTACTCTTCTGGTGCCGTCTTCCGTCTGCAAAATCGCCACGCAGCCATCAGCTTCCTGCACGATTTTAAGCACATCAGTACTGTCAGACTGCGGTAAAATGTCAAAGAACGCGGCCATCTCAGCGACAGGCCGCGTTAAATCATAAGGTAAATTCTGCTCTAATCTATAATCACTAATCATCATTGTTTTTACTGCTCAGTTTCTGTTGGCCGAGGTTCGTCAGAACTATGCCATAATTCTTTATACAAGACCCGGTATACAGCAGCCACCGGCACGGCAAAGAGCATACCCAAAATACCGTACAGCTTGGCACCGATCAGCAGGCTCAAAATCAAAACTACGGGATGCAGGTCGATTTTACTGCCCATGATCCGGGGCATCAGGATATTGCCGTCGATCTGATAAAAGACCAGATAAAACAGCGCTACCGAAAAAGCCGAAGAAGTATTTTGCGAATACGCGATAAATACCGCCGGCACAGCACCCATCAAGGGACCAACCACCGGCACAGTCTCGGCCATGACCGCCAGGAAACCAAAAACCAGCGGGAACTGGATACCCAGTATCGCCACGCCCACAGTAATACACGCACCCGCGATCAGGCTCAGTTTACCAAGCCCTTGGATATATGCGCTCAGCGTTCTGCCGATCTCATCCAAAATATGCGCCACCTTCGGCTGCGTATCATAAGTAAACAAATTGATCATCATCAGACGCAGCTCACGCCAGTCCTTCAAAAAGTAAAAAGCTAAAAACGGAACGACGATCAAACCAACCAGATTGGCAATAATGTCCATCGTCGATTTAAACAAATTCCGGAGAATACCTCCCATAAAACCCATAACCCAGGTCATCGCATCGTCGATCAAAGTTTCAAAATTGTATGGCAGCCGTGGATACTGTGACGGATCCTTCAGTAACCAGTCCATATTAGTAGACTCGACTTTTGTCGTATAATCAGGCAGCTTCGCCACCAGATCATTGATCTGCCCGAACAAAGGCAGCAAAATAAAAGTAACGGCAAAAAACATAAACATGCCAAAAGCCATAAAGGCCAGGATGATCGCCACCACACGCGACAAATGGATAGTACCCTGTCCCACGGTGATCTTGGAAAACATATTCGACACCGGGTACAGGGCAAACGCCAGACCTATCGCTAAAAGAATAGGGAACAGAAACGTAGCGAGCTCGTATAAAATAAAGGATACGCCCGCCGCTACTGCCAATTTAAAAGTTGTACTGTTTCTCAGCAGCTTGATACTTTTGATCATTTTTTTGCTTACTTATTGCAGAAACGGATTTCTGCGCCTCTCCCATCCCACTGTAGTTGCAGGTCCATGTCCCGGCAAAAGCTTTGTTTCGTCAGGCAAAACCAGGATTTTATCTTTGATAGAATTCAAAATCTGTTTGTAAGAGCCACCCGGCAGATCAGTACGGCCGATAGACTCGGCAAACACCGTATCGCCGCAGAACACCACATCACCGCAGACAAGGCAAACGCCGCCGCGGGTATGACCGGGAGTTGCCAGCACTTTAAAATCAAGTCCGGCTTCGGTAACAGTTTCCCCATCCTTAAAAATTTTATCAGCAGGCGCAAAAGCTGCGTCCATACCCATATATGCCGAAAGATTGCTGGTCGCCTTCGTCAGCATCTCCGCATCTTCCTCACTGATATAAACTCTGGCTCCGGTAGCCTTACGCACCTCGTCCAAACCCATGATATGGTCGCTGTGACCATGTGTGACAAAAATCGCATCAATAGTGATACCTTCTTTTTGGATCGCGGCAACGATCCTGTCACCGTCTCCGCCCGGATCAACAACAACACCGTGACCGGTAGCTTCGTTGACCGCTATATAGCAGTTAGTACCAAGCATACCAACTTCCATTTTTAAAACCTTCATGTCGAACCTCCTAAAAATTCTTTTTACTGTCTAATAAAATCGTTACCGGGCCATTATTTACAAGGCTCACAAGCATATGCGCCTGAAACTTCCCGGTGCCGACGCTAAGCCCCTTCGCCCGTGCACCGGCCACAAATTTTTCATAATAAGCATTGGCCATTTCAGCACCCGCCGCCTTATCAAATGACGGCCGTTTACCCTTGCGGCAATCGCCGTACAAAGTAAACTGTGAAACTACTAGAAGCCCGCCGCCCACATCTGCTACCGACAGGTTCATTTTTTCCTGTTCGTCCTCAAAAATGCGCAGACCAGCTACCTTATCAAGCAAATACTCCAAATCCCTGTCTGTATCTTCCTTCTCGACCCCCAGCAGTACTAAAAGGCCCTTGCCAACACTGCCTACCATGGCGCCTTCTACCTCGACAGCAGCGCTGTCTACACGCTGTACAACTGCTCTCACGTCAGCCTCCCTGTCCGTTGGAAATCATTCTTTCCACACTGTAAACGCCTTTCATGCGTTTTATTTTATTCATAATATTATCCAGCTGTTCCAGATTACTGATATCAATACCCATACTGATATTCGCCATCTTATGCTTATCGATACGGCAATTCAGCGCATTGATATTCAGCTTCGATTCGCTCATCACCATCATAATATCAGCCATCATACCGGGCCTGTCGCCGGCAGAGATAATGATATTGACCTTATACAGAGAATCTGTCGCAATATCCCAGGCTACCTCTATCAAACGGTTCTGCTCCTCAGGATTATTGCTCATTACATTGGGGCAGTCCCTGCGATGCACCGAAATACCGCTGCCGCGGGTGATATACCCGATAACCGGATCGCCCGGAATCGGATTACAGCAGCGCGCCAGTTTGACCATAATGCCCTCTTCGCCCTTGACTAAAATGCCATGACTGGACTTAGCCTTAGAACGGCGCGGCTTCAACTCGGCCAGCAGCTGCGACAGGTCTTTCGTTGTCGTCAGCTTCTGCTCTTTCTTATACAGCTCTACCAGCTTAGACATCACACTGTTGAGCGTGATCCCGCCATAACCGATAGTCGCCATCAAATTTTCTTCGTTCTCTAAACGCAGCTGGGCGCTGACGTCCTTCAGTTTATCACTTTTCAGCAAAATCTTGGTGTCATAACCCAGACGTTTGCATTCCTTTTCCAGCATTTCGCGGCCTTTGATGATATTCTCCTCACGCCGCTCCTTCTTGAACCAGGATTTGATCTTGTTACGGCTGTCAGAAGAACCGACGATATTCAGCCAGTCACGGCTGGGGCCTGCTGCCTGCTTCGAGGTAATGACCTCGACGATATCGCCGTTGCTGAGCTTATAATCAAGCGGTACGATACGTCCGTTTACCTTAGCGCCGACACAGCGGTTGCCAACATCCGTATGGATACGGTACGCAAAATCAATCGGCACAGCACCTACCGGCAAATCAATAACGTCGCCGCGCGGCGTAAATACAAACACCTCATCGGCAAAAACATCCATCTTTACCGTATTCACGAAATCACGGGAATCGCTCATATCCTGATGCCATTCCAGCAGCTGACGCAGCCATGACAGCTTGGCATCAAAAGTTTTATCACCGCCGGCAGACGGAGCAGGCTTGCTGCCGCCGCTTTCCTTATAACGCCAATGGGCCGCGATACCATATTCAGAAATGCGGTGCATCTCAAAAGTCCTGATCTGGATCTCCAGCGGCTGCCCGTTGCCATACAGCACCGTAGTATGCAGCGACTGGTACATATTCGACTTCGGTACAGCAACATAATCCTTAAAGCGCCCAGGTATAGGACGCCACATGCTGTGCACAACGCCCAGAGTGCCGTAGCAGTCCTTAACGCTGTCTACCAGCACACGGATCGCCAGCAGATCATAAATCTCACTCAGTTCCTTATGGTCGCGCAGCATCTTTTTATGGATACTGTAAAAATTCTTGGGCCGCCCCTGGATCTCGCACGTAATATTCATCGAATCAAGATGCTCTTTGATCTCACCCATAGCAGAATGGACCATTGCCTCACGCTCGCGGCGTTTAACCTTGACCTGCTCGACCAGATCATAATAGATCTCCGGCTCCATATAACGGAACGCCAGATCCTCCAGCTCCCACTTAATGGTATAAATACCCAAACGGTGAGCCAAAGGCGCATAGATTTCCATCGTTTCGCGCGAAATAGACTGCTGCTTATGCACCGGCATAAATTTCATCGTCCGCATATTATGCAGCCTGTCGGCCAGTTTTATCATAACTACGCGGATATCCTTGGCCATCGCCAGAAACATCTTACGGTAGTTTTCGATCTGCTGCTCTTCCTTGGAAATATACTCGATCTTGCCTAACTTCGTAACGCCGTCCACCAGATCGGCTACCTTCTGCCCGAAGCTCTCTTTCAGGGAATCCAGGCTGATATCAGTATCTTCCACCACATCATGCAAAAAAGCTGCCGCCAAGGTCAGTTCGTCCAGCTGGAGCTGCGATAAGATCGTAGCTACCCCAAGCGGATGAATGATATAAGGCTCGCCCGACTTGCGGCGCTGGCTGGCATGAGCCTCAGCAGCCACGTCATAAGCCTTACGTACAAACTCCACCTGTTCCTTATTCAAATAGCTTTCGATCGTCGCAAAAAAATCCTCCACACAAACAACATTTCCTGTTTCAGGCATCTTAGCACTTCCTTATTTATTGAATCTGTTTCCCTGCCACAGCCCAATGATCTCCTCCGGACTGATCTGTATATTTCTCTGACAGCTTGCAAAAGCCGCCCGTCCCTCTTCCTGCAATCCCCTGAACGTCGGCGAATTCTGCAAATCATTTTTCTGCAAACTACCAAAACTGATCTTACCATGCTCATCACGGATAAAATCCAGCTCCTCAAACACCTTCAAGGCCTCCTCCGAAATATCGGTGGCCGACCGGAGCAAATCAGCCCTGTCGATAACGGCCTGCTGACGCAGCGTACAGGCCAGTTCCTTATAAGCGTGTACCAGCCGGCTTCGTCCCGGATAAAGCTTTTCCAGCTCTGCGCACAATTTATCAGCCTCAGCCCTGGTATATAAAAGCAGCAGCCGTTTACCGCTTCTATCAGGCACAGGCAAAGCGCCGTTTATAAATATCTCCCGCTGCGGGAAATCATAAAAAATAATATTCTCTGCCGTCGCCTCGGCCTGCTCGCCATAAGCAAGCACCTGCACGTCCGGCATAATACTTACAGATCCCGGCGCAAAGTCGGTGTTATTTACATATATTACTGTTTTTTTGCTTGTTTGTAAAATATTTTTCAGTACGGTTTCCTTGCTGACATTGCAGTTACGATAATCATAGACCTGCAGCGCCTGGTCAAAATCAACCACCTGTAGATTCACGCTTTCCTTATCCTTCCAGACGTTCAGCTTCGGCATAAACGCCAGATCGACAACCGCGTTATTATAAAGGCAGGCCAAATCAGCCGCACCGTTCCACATAATACTGTGATAATTGTACTTGCCGTAATCGGTATAAAAACGCAGATGGTTATTATCACGTCCGAAAGCCTTGGGATAATGCACCACCGCATCCTTAAAGGCAAACAACGGCGGCTGGTTATCACAGCCCAGCGGTTCCAGCATCGCCAGTTCCCTGACCAGCTGCAGCGAAACCTCCTCGTTTTTATCCAGCAGACACTCTATCTTCAGGCGCGGCTGATAATCAGCAGGTTCCAACCGCCCCCTGACCACACCCAGAAAACGCTTTTTAAAAGACTCTACCCTGGCCGCGCGCAGCGTCAGACCAGCCGCCTGATGATGACCGCCAAACTGCAGCAGCAATTCGCTGCACTCGTTCAAAGCACTGTACAGATCCAGGGCTGGGATACTGCGGCAGCTGCCTTTAGCCGCCTCGCCGTCAATACTGATCAAAATCGTCGGCAAATGATATTTATCCACCAGCCTTGAAGCCACGATACCGATCACGCCGGCATGCCAGCCCTCTTTAGCCAGCACGATCGCCGTTTCGATCCGCTCCTGCTGTGCCAGCATCGCTTCAGCCTCAATAAATATCTTGCGGCTGATCTCCTGACGCAAAGCATTTTCAGCATTCAGCTGTTCGGCAACCATATCTGCTTTAGCAGCATCGTCAGTAACCAAAAGCTCTACTGCCGACTGAGCGTGCTCCAAACGGCCTACAGCGTTCAGCCGCGGCGCCAGAATAAAGCCGATGTTCTCAGCCGAAATATTCTGCTGCGGACAGCCACTATGTTCAATAAGCTTCTGTAAGCCTACGATCCCGGTATTTTCCATCGCCGCCAGCCCCAGCTTCACCAGCGCGCGGTTTTCGCCGCGCAGCGGCACGATATCGGCTACCGTGCCCAAAGCCACAAGCTCGGTCAGCTCCGACCATAAGGGCTCCGTCAAATGCTGCATCTGATGCAGCGCCTGACACAGCTTAAAAGCCACGCCCACGCCGGAAAGATACTTAAACGGATATCTGCAGTCGCGCTGATGCGGATTAACGATCGCGTAAGCCGCAGGCAAAACATCCGGCGGCGTGTGATGATCAGTAATGATGATCTCCAGCCCTGCCGGGGCAGCAGCCACCTCGTCTACGCCGCTGATACCGCAGTCAACTGTCACCAAAAGCGTCGTACCTGCTTCGGCCAAAGCCGCCAGCGCTTCGTTGTTCAGTCCGTAGCCTTCATTTTTTCTTTTGGGGATATACGTGTTGACCTTGGCGCCAAGCCCCTGCAAATACAAATACAGCAATGAACTGGCGCTGATACCGTCAACGTCATAATCGCCATAAACAGTGATCTGTTCACCGTTTTTTACAGCCTCTAAAATACGCTCGGCGGCCTTCTGCATATCCTTCATCAGCAAAGGCTCATGAAACGGCTGCTCGCTGCCGAACAAAAATTCTCTGATCTCTTCTTTTTCCCTGACGCCCCGGTTCAGCAACACGCTGACCACCACAGGCGAAACCCCCAGATCGGCAGCTATGCCTGCAGCATATTCTCTGTCACACTTCTGCAACTGCCAAATCTTTCGTTTCCTCATTCGTCTGCCGCCGTTACTGCCGGTTCAGCCTTAGCAGCAGCTTCTTTATGTAATTTCTGCGTATGCATCAGCATCGCAACCTCCTCACGCAGCTTGGCATTGTCCTTTTGCAGGGCCGCCATCTCTTCGCGGGTCTTTTTATCTTGCAGATAATGCTTCGCCTTCATCATCAGGGTAAAAAACAAGGTTGCCAAAGCACCCAGCAGGGCCGAACCCAGAATAACGATCACTAAATTCGTCTGCATCGTCCATACAGCAAAATTAAGCGACACGCTAACAGCATTCTGCACTGCAAACACAGCCACAATAACACTGATAAATAAAGTAAAAAACAAATATGGCATTTTCTTCAGCTCCTAACCTCTACAAATTTTTATAACAGTAATTATTCGAGAATTTACCTCAAAATCCCTGCTTTTTCCTTCAATATTAAATAAAAAAAGTAATAATCATACATTTTATATCAAACTTTACTAAATAAAAAACGCCTACTGCCGAAGCAGTAAGCGCTTAATTCTGTTATCAAAGCTGTGTACATCACAGTTTCAGTGCCGTCTCCACCGCTTTTTTCATATCGGCAGATTCGATCACTTCCTGATGCAGGATCGGCATTTTCTCCATCGCCAGCATTGGCTCCGGTATAGGCAAGCCGCTCAGAGCATGCAGCTTACGCAAACCGTCAAACGGCTCCAGTTTAGCGTCCTCCTCACTGCCGGCAGCTTCCAGCACCACATCACTGAATTTATACGGACTGGCCGTAGAAAGCACGATACAATATGTATCATCGCTGGATACCAGGCGATACTTTTCGCAGGCCCGCCAGGCTACCGCAGTATGCGGGTCCATCAAATATTCATTATCATTGAAAACGCGCCCGATGGTTTCCTTCGTTTCCAGCTCATCGACCCAGGCTCCAAAGAATTCTTCCAGAATCCTGTTGTTGACCTTTTCTCCGACATTATAAGTTCCATTGGCCGTCAGCTGCTGCATCCATTCCGACACCTTTGCGGCATCGTCTTCAGTAATGCTGTACAACAAACGCTCCAAATTGCTTGAAACCAGAATATCCATCGACGGCGAAACAGTTTTATAAAACTCGCGGCGTCTGTCATAAATACCGGTATTGATAAAATCGCTCAGAACATTATTGCTGTTGGAAGCGCAGATAAACTTTGCCACCGGCAGCCCCATAAGCTTGGCATAATAGCCGGCCAGGATATCACCGAAATTGCCGGTCGGCACAGCAAAATTGATCTTTTCACCCGCTTTGATACGGCCATTGGCCACAGCATCGCTGTAAGCGCTGAAATAATACACGATCTGCGGTACCAGACGCCCCCAGTTGATCGAATTGGCCGAGCTGAACACATAGCCCTTTCTCTGCAGCTCCTCTTCCAGCGCAGTATCGCCAAAAAGCTCTTTGACGCCGCGCTGAGCATCGTCAAAATTGCCCTGGATGCCGATAACGCGTACGTTATCACCGGCCTGCGTCAGCATCTGGCGTTTCTGGATCGCGCTTACGCCGTCTTCAGGATAGAAAACGATGATCTCGGTATCCTTTACATTAGCAAAGCCTTCCAATGCCGCCTTGCCGGTATCGCCTGAAGTAGCCACCAAAATAACCACTTTATTGCTCTCGCCGGTCTTGGCTATCGCTTTCGTCAAAAGATGCGGCAGGATCTGCAGCGCCATATCCTTAAAGGCCGAAGTCGGGCCATGCCATAACTCCAGCACATCCGTACTTTCATTCACCTTACGCAAAGGCACAGGTTCAGCGCCGAATTTAGTCTGCGAATAAGCAGCATCGGCACATTCAAATAATTCTTCTTTAGTATAATCGGTCAAAAACAGCGATAAAATCGCCACAGCCCGTTCTTTATAAGTCATACTGCGCATGGACACAATCTCGCCCAGCGAAAGTTCCGGGAATTTCTGCGGTACGAACAGACCGCCGTCGTCAGCCAGACCACGGGTAATAGCATGCGCCGAGCATACCAGGTCAGTTTTGCCGCGGGTACTTACAAATAACATTGCAGGAACCTCACTTTCATTAATTCACTACGGAGAAATCATACCACATTTGTATTTTCCAAACAAGTATTTTCTATGTATTTAGAAAGTCAAAGACGCCACAACAGCCCGTGTTGCCTGCTGTAAATCAGCCGGAGCTGCTACGATCTGCATACCGCGCACACCAGCGCTGACAGCTATCTCGTCCCAGCTGTTGCTGCTGGCATCCATATATACAGGATAATTCTTTTTAGCCCCCAATGGCGAACAGCCGCCGCGAATATAACCAGTCAGCGACAGTACCTCTTTTAAAGGCACCAGCTCGGCCCGCTTATTACCGCTGGCTTTAGCCAAAGCCTTCAGGTCCAGCTCGCCGTCACCCGGTATACAGGCAAAAATAACTCCTGTTTTATCACCGCGCACTACCAGCGTTTTAAAAACCTGGGCTGCTGGCATTCCAACCTCGGCCGCTACATGCACAGCGTCCAGATGCTCCTCGTCCACAGTATATTCCATCAGGCGGTACGCGATCTTCAGTTCATCAAGCCTGCGCGCCGCATTGGTTTTTTTCTGTTTCATAACTTCCTGCCTCCTCTGGAAGTGGCATAACCGCCTTCCTTCTGCTATAATAACATCATAGGTTTTTAAACGCAAATACAAAAAGCTTTCAGCAAACTTTAAAAGAGGTGTACTGTGGCACTTAAAATAGCCTGCGGGCAAATAGAAATCATTGCCGGGCGACCGGACCTCAACACTAAAAAGATCCTGCACCATATGGATATGGCCTGCCAAAACGGCATCGACATCCTGCTGCTGCCAGAGCTGGCAGTACCGGGCTACTTTTTAGGCGACCTGTGGGAGCAAACAGCCTTCATCGAAGACTGCGCCGCTTACGGCGACGAGATCATCGCCGCTACGGAAAACTGCGGCGAGCTGTGCGTAATCTTCGGCAATATCGCCGTCGATAACAGCAAACGCAATGAAGACGGACGCGCCCGCAAATACAACGCCGCCTTTGCCGCGCAGCACGGCAAGCTGCTGACTAACGGCACCCTGCCCTATGATTTTATCGTAAAAAATGCCCTGCCCAACTACCGCGAATTTGATGACAACCGTCATTTTTACGGCTTACGGCAGCTGGCTCTGGAACTGGACAAACAGGTTGCCGGGCTGCACCAGCCGCTCACTGTCACCGCCCACGGCGAAACCGTCAAACTGGGCCTGATGCTGTGCGAAGACGGCTGGACCGAAAACTACTTTTTAGATGTGCCTCAGCTGCTGGCGCAGCATGGCGCCGAACTTTTATGCAACATCTCCTGCTCCCCCTTCAGCATCAACAAAAACAGCAAACGGCACCGGCTTTTCGGCAGCGCCGCGCAAAAAGCCGGCATCCCGCTCATCTACTGCAATAATATAGGTATCCAGAACAACGGCAAAAACATCTTCACCTTTGACGGCTGCAGCTGTGTTTACGGCTCTGACGGCTGGCTGCTCACCGATGCGCCCATGTATGCAGAAGCAACGCTCTGCGCCGGCTGGGACAGCAAAGCCAAAGCTATCGACACCAGCGGCATCACCTCTGATCCCCGCAGTGAGATCGATGAGGTTTATCATAGCCTCCGCTACGGCTGCCAGCGTTTCCTTGAACAGGCAGGCATCGGCAAAATGACCATCGGACTTTCCGGCGGCATCGACAGCGCCGTCACCGCTGCCCTGTTTGTCGACATCCTGGGTCCTGACAACGTTCTGCTGGTCAATATGCCCAGCCGCTACAACTCGCCCATGACACAGACGATCGCCGAACAGACAGCTCAGTCACTGGGGGCCAACTATACCGTTATCCCTATCACCGAAAGCTGCCTGCATACCAGCGAACAGCTTACACAGACACCTATCCACAGTTATCATCAGCACCGAGATTTTCAACTTACAATCTCGCCGCTGATTTACGAAAATATTCAATCACGCGACCGCGGCTCCCGCGTCGTAGCAGGCCTGGCTGCTGCCTTTGGCGGCGCCTTCTCCTGCAACTCCAATAAAACCGAGCTCACCGTCGGCTACGCCACCTTTTACGGCGACATCTGCGGCGCGCTGGCACCTATCGGCGACCTGTGGAAGCACCATGTTTACGAACTGGGACGCTACCTGAACGACAAAGTATTTCAGCGTCAGGTACTGCCGGAAGCGATCTTCACGATCCGTCCCAGCGCCGAACTTTCCTCCGAACAGACAGTAGGCACCGGCGGCGACCCGCTGGTCTATCCCTATCACGATAAACTGTTCCGCAGCTTTCTCGAACAGTGGCGCAAAACATCGCCTGCCGAGATCCTGCTCTGGTACAGCGAAGGGACACTGGCGGAACATCTTGGCTGTGAAGCAGACATCATCAGCGAAGCCTTCCCGGACGCACGCAGTTTTATCGCCGATCTGGAACACTGGTGGAAACTGATGCACACACTGGCAGTTGCCAAACGTATCCAGGCGCCTCCCATTGTCAGCATCACCCGGCGCGCTTATGGCTACGACCACCGCGAAGCACAGCTCACACCTTACTTCCCGCGCGAATACCACCGTTTGAAAGCGCAGCTTTTAAACGACTGATCCAGCATAAATAAAAGACCGTTCAGGTTAAACCTGAACGGTCTTTTCATTTCTCACTGCCATAACCTTTACAACGGTCCTCCCTGGCTGCTGATCACCGCTACACCAGCCATTTATACAGGGTAGCAAACAAGACCTCCAAATTGATCGGTTTCGTGATATGGTCGTTCATACCGGCATTTTTCGCCTTGCCGACATCAGTAACAAATGCGTTTGCCGTCAACGCCAGAATAGGTATCCTGACCGCATCCTGACGTGGCAGAGCACGAATCGCAGCTGTAGCCTCGTAGCCGTCCATGACCGGCATCTGAATATCCATCAGCACCACATCATAATACCCCGGTGCCGATCTTACAAACAGCTCCACTGCCGACTTGCCATTCTCGGCCGACTCAACCTGCAGCCCCTGCATTTCCAGCAGCTCGACAGCAATCTCACGGTTCAGCTCGTTATCCTCAACCAGCAGCACCCTTTTCCCTGCCAGTTCCTTATGCAGCTCCGGAACAGCCTCGCCGTCACAAGTATCTTTACAGGTATCACAAAACAGCTGCAGGACATGCAGCATCTTAGACTTAAATAACGGCTTGCTGATAAAAGCATCGGCCCCTGCATCAATAAATTCTTTTTCGATATTGGAATAATCATATGCTGAAATAATGATGATCGGCACCTTGGCCCCTACACGTCTCCGAATAACGCGGACAGTCTCCAAACCATCCATATCCGGCATTTTCCAGTCCAAAATAACGGCATAAAAATCATCACACCGTTCGTGCGCTTCCACTACCCGTTCTACTGCTTCAGCACCAGACAATACCCAGCTGCCGCGCATGCCAAGCTCCTGCAGCAGCATCGCCGCACTTTCGCACACCGCCAGCTCGTCGTCCACTACCAATACCGGCAGCCCGTTCAGCTCCTCATGCTCCTGCTCCTCTTTCAGCTGCAGCTCCAATGGTACAGACACAGTAAATATACTGCCAGTGCCGGGGCGGCTCTGCACCTCGATCGTGCCGTTCATCATCTGCACGATGTTCTGAGTGATCGCCAGACCCAGTCCCGTGCCCTGTATCTTACTGATACTTTCATCTTTAGCGCGGGCAAACGGTTCAAAAATATGCTGCATATACTCATCCGGCATCCCGATCCCGTTATCAGTAAAAATAAATTCGTAATTACCCTTTGTTGGCAGCTCCGATTTTAATTCATTGATCGTCAGACTGATCTTACCGCCCTCAGGCGTATATTTGATCGCATTGGAAAGCAGGTTCATAAATACCTGCTGCAGACGGTCTCCATCAGTTATCACATGCTCATTGCGTACATTAAAGATATTGACCTTGAACTCCTGCTGTTTCTCCACCATCATCGGCCGACAGATACTGACGATATTATCCACAACGTCCGGCAGGCTGACATCCTCCAGCACCAGATCTACCTTGCCGCTTTCGATCTTCGACATATCCAGCACCTCGTTGATCAAACGCAGCAAATGCATACTGGAAACATTGATCTTACCCAGACAGCCGTTCACCTTCTCCGGTTCATGCAGGTTCGCCCTGGCAATCGCCGTCATACCAATGATCGCATTCATCGGCGTCCTGATATCATGCGACATCGACGACAAAAAATTGCTTTTAGCCAGGTTGGCCACATGCAGAGACTGATACGCATCCTCTAAAGCCCGGCGCTGCCGCTCCTGCTCCCTGCGCTCCTCAGTAATATCGATGCCCACGCTGTAAATAGACGGAATGCCATCCCAGCTGTCCTCACCGCTCACATAACAGAACGTAACCGTCAAATTCCTTACCTCGCCGCTGCGGGTCACAAACTTAAACTCAGCCACAGTATATTCGCCCGTTTTGGAAATAGAACGCATCAAAGAAGCGGCCCGCTCCCTGTCGTCAGGATGCACATAGGAACATTTGGAATGAAGCTCATGTATAAACTGCCCGGCTGTATAGCCCAGCATCTCCAAAAATTTGCCGCCATACCAAAGCACCGTTTCGCAATCCCTGGCGTCGACCCTGGCCAGACCGCCGGGAATAGTTTTTAAGATCGCTTCCCGCTCCTGATCCTTCTTCGCCAGCTTATATTCGGCGCTCATCATATCATGCGACAGCTCGATCCGCGACCTGCGCCCCTGCCAGTTAATAACTCTGTTTCCGATCATAAAAGTCTTTTTCAAATTGGGATTATCAAACTCCCACGCATAAACATCGTCCTCCGTCAGCAGCGCGTTATTGCAGAACGGACAGGGGCTGGTCCGTCCCTGAATGACCTCATAGCATTTTTTACCTGTTACCTCTGCCTTAGTAGTATGTAAAGTGGCGGCAGCCGTTTTATTCAAAAACAGCAGTTCATACGTTTCCAGATCGGAAATGTAAATATTCCCGACGTATTCGTCCATCATCCACTCAAAATAACGGGTCTTCTCTTCCAGCAGCTGGTCACGTTCAGCTTTCAGCCGTGTCAGGTCGCTGATATCAGAATAAACTGCCAGCGCCACAGGCTTGCTGTCCACTATCTCGCCTGTGATTATACCATCAATATTGATCCAGGCGCAGGTATTATCTTTAAGCGGCCGCCGGCAGCCAACCTTTACTCTGCGTTCTCCCTTTTGCAATACATCGTAAAACGCATTTTTTATTTTGGCAAACTCATCACCATGCCCTGTATAATATGCTTTGATATGGTGAAACAATGTCTGATACTCATCCTTACCAAAACCCGAACTTATATAAAAATTATCATTGGCCCACAAAATCGTCAACTCATCATCCAGTAAAAGTTTACAGACATTAATACCCGCACCGTCGATCAAAGCACTGTAATCAGTTACTGCATTCATTTCCCCAGGCTGTACCTGCTTTCCCATCAAGACAAACGCTCCTTTTATAATCCATTTGAAATAATATTTTCAGCAATTATATATTATTTTAACAAAAAACAATATATAATGCTATAACTAAAACAAATATTTTATGAATTCACAAGAAAAATATTGTCGCAAACTTTAAATTATTATTTTAATTTATTAAATTTCACGGTTTCAAAGCACCCCTGCCGCAAGGCATAAAAAAACTCCCTCAGGTCGTTTTATAAACCTGCCGGTCCATAAAACGACTTAAGCCTGTGATCCAAAGCGATTTATGGCCGCAGGCCAGATACACGCCGTGATCACTGCCGAGGAAGTAAAAAATATTATAATTTTAAAAATCAAGATAAAAATATAACCAGCTGTGTTTTTACTTATTTAAAAGCTAAATCTCACGCCGGCATTGATCTGCCACTTTTTTTGAAAAGCACCGCCGAAAGAACGCGCCACATCAAAATAAAGGTCATTATTTCTGCCCAACTCCAGCTCGCCGCCTAAATTCAGTTCCCACCAACTGCCGCTGTAATCTCTACAGTCGCACAAGGTTTCGTCCCCCAACGTCAGCACTGTGTCTGCTCTGCCGCCAAATTCATGCAGCAGGGAAGCCTTAATATAAGCACTGCTGCGCTGATACTTTTGACCCACTTCCAGGCCTATACGACCTACGGCGCTGTTAATGCCTTCTGACTCAACTCTGATTCCATAATCAGTAACAGCGGCCTCTCCATTGATATGACTGACCATAAGCTGCGCCTGTGGTTCTAAATACACGCCCTGCTCACGCTGTAATCGTTTACCATATTCCAAGCTCAAAGCTGTGGCCCTGGACTTATAATCACGTCTGTCAGCGGCGATACCAAAGGTATCGATATCGCCTTTCATCTGACCATGCTTGAGCACGATATCTACTCTGTCGCCAGACTGGCTGTGTTTACTGCCATATAGCATTACAGCAGCTGTCTGCTGTTCGCCGCTGCCGTTGCCATAGCTCATATTTCCTTTGGCATATTCAAACGCAGCACCACCGAGCCACTCATTCATACTGCCGCCATCTCTGTCTTTAAATGCAGTGTCATAACCGATCTGATAAGTCTGATAATTATTTTTAAAGGCTTCGCCACGCAGTTTGCCGTTGTTGATACGAGCCCATAAGCCATGTTCTGACCGTGCTTCCTTCAGCTCGGCCAGCCGGCCCTGCAGCATATCACTGCTCAACACCCAGCTGGAATACAGGCTGTCTGCCGTTTGCAGGATGCTGCGGGCATCTTCTGTCGTTTCATTATGCAGACTCTCAAGATACCACTTGATACCGCCATCATTTTCATTGGAGATCTCTGTTTTATAAACATAGATCCCTCCTCTATAAATATCACTCGCTATAAAAGTATGCTCACCACTGGCATCATCTACCAGCAGCAAATGCAAGTCGTCCCCCTGCCTTCTGCCTACTTCGCTGACCAGTATATTATACGTGCCTTTTGTATCACTGCTGCCGATAGACACGGTATCGCTTTGCCCCGTGCTAATATCGGCTCCCAGCACAAAAGTACCTCTGTCACCATTCAGCGTCCCGGTTTGTAATTTTTGGTAACCCGCTGCCTGCTCCATATCAATAACAGCATTATCACCGAAGTCGAGCCTGGTCAGATCACTATTGCCTGTCACTTTCCAAAAAGCACCGTTACGCAGCTTCATATTGATTTGTCCGTTACTTACAATGGCCGCCGCTCCTTCGTAATAAGAGTCGTCAGTCAGCAGATTTAGATCCAGCAGCCCACTGGTATGAGCTTGGATGTTGCCGGTCAGATAAACACTGCCGCTGCCTTCGCTGTTGACGGCAATACTGGCGCCGCTCTTATATGCTCTCAAAGCATAGCTTTGCCCCTTATTATCCAAAATAAGTCCTTTTTGAAAGTCAACTTTGCCGCCAGCAGTATAAACACCTACGCCTTGACCGACAGCATAAGTTTCTTTAGCATTACTTACACCAGTCTCGGCAACGATCTGCGCTGTTTCTTTAAAAACGATTTCCGCACTACCTGCACTATAGACCCCATACGCCGACCCGCTGCCGCTTTGCGCATGTACGGTAACAGCTTTATCTACTGTAACCTTACCGCCGGTATTAGCACTGATACCCATAGACGTACCTTTAGTACTGGTCGCTTTTATAGCCGCTGCTCCCTTAAGTTCAACATCGCCGTTACTGAAGCAGCTGATACCTGCAGCGCTGCCAGCACCGGCAACTTCTATAACGGTATTACCGCCGATCTGCGTCAAAGCACGATCAGACGATATCCCGCCATTATTATTGCTGTTGATACCTATAACGTTCCCGGTATCAGAAACGGCTTTGATCTGCGCATCTTCCACAACCTCAACCTTACCGCCGTTCCAGCTCCAAAGTCCTGTCACTGCACCGCCATCACTTTTACCAGCAACCTTTACAGCTCCGTTCATCTTTACTTCAGCGCCGCTAAAGCCCTGCACGCCTCTGATTTCTCCGCTGCCGCTGACTACATCAACAGCTGTCAGACCAGTTACATCAATCAGACTGCCGCTGCCGGAAGCAAAAAGTCCATACCCATAGTCACCTGCGGTTTTGACGTTGACCTGCAACCCCTGCTCCGCCGTCAAAGATGAACCGCTTTGAATACATGCTCCGGCCCCCACATTTTTAGTGTTATTATTAGTCTCCGCCGTTAAAACTGCCTGCTTGGCAAAATTTATTTTAGCATCAGGAAAATATACACATACAGCAACACAACCAACATAATCATCTAAACCATCATTATTATAGGCTGTGATCTGGGTCTCACCGCTGAAATTGATATTCGTCTTAATGGTGTCCGCTGGATTTACAAGACTGCCATCAACATAAATGCCAAAAGCACCGCCTGTTAAAATAGTCTTATCCGCCTCAAAATTCAATATATTATCTTTATCACGCTCTGTCACCGAAACAGCAGCGCCGCCAACAGTGCCATCAGCATCTGTAGTTTTGATGACGGTTTCCCTGCCTTTCAGCGTCAGACTGCCGCCAGCCACCTCGATTCCCGGACCACCTGTATCCCGCTTTCTATCCTCGGGATTATTTTCGATCAGTACACTGCCCTCAGTATTATCAAAACTGAAACTGCCGCCATTGACATAGATCCCCGTAGCCGAATTGATCTTCAAACTGTCGGCATTTTCAGTAAAAATAACTTTACTTGCCGCACCAGTAACCATTATACCCATGCTTGACTGTGTAAGATTACCTTCGCCGATATTAGTCACTGCATTGTCAAACACGATACTGGCGCCGCTATTAGCATGAATTGTATAGTTACTTTTTGGATATTCTGTCAGATCTGTCACATCCAGCGTCCCGCCGGTAAAAGTCAGGCTGCCGGTCGAACCAGTCGCCAAAATATTACCGGTATTTAAAGGGCTCACGCCAGTACCCTTGCCTGTCAGCGTCAGCTTGTCACCAACAGCTACCGTCACGGTCTTGCCGCTCACTTTGATTGGTTGAAAAGAGTTGCTCCCTTTATTCTCAACTGTGTTCTCCCCTGTAAAGGTATACTTCACTTCGCCGCTGACAATATCGACCTCTTTAATACTGTCATAATCTGTTTCATTGCCTGTAATTGCAGCATTATACTCTGTAGCACCGCCCTCTTTACAGACATTCATCAGCAATAAACTCAAAAGCACCGCTTTCCCTAACCTTTTTCTTGTCACTGTTTCCATCCCTTTCCCTTGTTGCCAGTCAATTTTTACTTAAACAGTTATCTGTAAGAGCAAATATTTCGCTGTATCTGCAGCAGCTTCAGCAGCAGGCGCACTTCCTCCAGCGAGTACTGCTCCTGTTCGTCAGTTTCTGCGGCTGCAGTTTCAGGCACACGCTCACTTTTTGCACCCGACGCCTGTTCGTCAGCCTCGGCATCATGTGCCTGTGCCCATTCAGCCGCCGCTTTTCTGTCCAGCAGTGTTTCCAGCGTGCAGCCCAAAACATTGGCGCTGCGCACCAGCAGCTTCAAGCTCACCAGCACGTTATTATGCTCAATATTGCTCAGATGCGTCTGGCTGATACCAAGCCGCTCGGCCAGCTGGTGCTGATTAAGCTGACGAACACTGCGCAGCAGCTTGATATTGCTGCCGATACGCGGCAGCCAGCTTTCATCGTACATACTTCACCTCAGTTTTCGAGAATATTAGTATTTTAGTTAAAAATATCGAAACTAAAGCATCACTTTTTTGTTTTATATTAAAAACATTTGTTATAGTAATAATCGTAATCATTATAGCACGTTTGTCCCCCCCCGCAAGACACTTACTTTGAACATGTGTACAACGTCTGCGAGTCTTGCCCGGCGCATTACGCCAGCGGCTTTACAACTATCAGCGTCTGCGCGTTTTTTTATGGTTCTATTACTTTTTGCGTTTCACCAACCTCAGCAATCACTCCCAGAGCACAGCCCCTGTAAATCATACTAAAAATACAAAAAACGCCTGCTGTTGAGGCAGACGCTGCAAAACAATAAAAACATCCTTTATTCAAATAATAGAAATAACAACTCATCTTTAAACGGGTTTAAGTATTTTTCTGTAAAATATATACTTGTAAGTTTTTTATAGATTATATAAAAAAACTGCCTTTTCAGACAGTTTTCTTACCATACGCAATAATACTCTCAATATTAAATTGGAAATAATTCGTAATCAAAAATCGCTATTATATCCTTCCATGCATCCAACTGGCAATTTCATCAGCTTTGCTTTGAGAAACTATCCCTTTATCAATATAACTTCTTAAAATTGCCACTAAGCTTGAGAAATCATTTTCCGTAAATTTCCTGTGAGCCTCAATAGCATACACTTCATCACAAAAAACCTTGCCTATCGCTTCATCAGATTGCCCAGAATCAAATAGTCTAATCAGATCATTTACCCATCCCTGAGCAATTTCACTTCTGCCAGTAGAGGTAATCCCTCCTCCGCTACCATCCACAGCATCTCTGTGTATAGCATAATCAAGCGCATAAGTCATAGAATCGCGATAAGTAACTCCGTGGCTATGCAAAAATACTGAGCCACGGATAACAGCGCCTGGAATAACATGTTCCCATTCTCCTCTGCTATCCAATAAATCGCTGGCAGAACCTCCCTCCTTATAAATTTTTACACGACCACACCTTTCACCATGGTCACAATTTGGATCAGTACAAATAATACACATAACCAATACCTCCTTATATTTTAATCTGCTTTTAGAATAACATTAACCTGATTTACAATGGTGGAAAATGCCGCCTTCCGCAAAATAATAATTTAAATACTCAGACAAAAAAAGAGCAAACCAAAATGGTTTGCTCTTTTTTTATGATAAACTTGCTGTCTGCCGGACTTATTTTTCTTCTATGCCCTTCAGCATTTTTATGACCCGCACAACTTCGTCGATCGTGATCTCGCTGTGCTTTTTTTCGTCGTTTTTTTCTGCGCCTCTGTCTGTCCCGGTTTCTCTGTATACTGCGCTTCCGCCCACTCGGCCGCCTCTTTTCTGTCCAGCAGTGTTTCTAGCGTGCAGCCCAAAACATTGGCGCTGCGCAGGATCTTGATATTGCTGCCGATACGCGGCAGGCAGCTTTCATCGTACATACTTCATCTCAGCCCTCAAAAACATTAGTATTTTAGTTCAAAACATCCAAAAAAACTTTATCTATCATAATAATTATAGTCATTATAGCACACTTGTACCCCTCTGCAAGACGCTTACTTTGAGCCTGTGTAAAACGTCTTCGAGTCTTGGTGCGCATTACGCCGGCGTCTTTAAAACTGTCAGCGTCTGCGCAATTTTTTATGATTCTGTTACTTTTGCGTTTCGCCAACTGCCAAAATCAGTACTGGCAGCCATTTTATTTCCGTACCAAAGGAAATAAAAAAAGACCCTGTAAAGGGTCTTGGGATAGCCGTCACAAAAGTTCTTATTGCCACTTACTCTGCATCTACTTTAGCGCAAAGACTAGGTTGTTATTTTCACCTCCATCTTGTGTATGCTATTAAACTATTAACGGTATTACTTTGCTTATTAGGCATCTTAACATCTGCCTAATATGTATTCACTTTGACTGGCAGAGCATTAGCATAATATCACATTAAGTGCTTTTTTATTAGATAATTAACATTTATTTTGTTATTCGTTTTAATTTTATACTTCCATGTGTAAATCTTCTTGTATAATATATCCCTTCTAATGTATCTTTCTCTTGATCGAGAGTCAACTCATTATACCCAGAAAACTCTTGTATCGTACAATCTATACTGTGAGAACTATTTTTATAAGTAAATTTTAAAACAAATTTACCAGAGCCTACACTTTCAAGACAGATGATATCACTAGAAGATCTTGATTCTTTAAATATACTATAACAAATCATTGAATCCCAAGTTTGTTCTATATCTAATATCATAGAAATTTTACATTCGTTTCCATGATAGGATGAAATAAGCATTCCTTCCCATCTCCCATTCAAATTTGGAACTTTAAAAAAACATTCGATAATTTTACATTTCCATAAATATTTATTAAAAAGATAATAAAAAAACTTAAATGCTATTGGTGCTGTAAGAAGATATGTTATATCAATAAAAACCGGAATTTTTGCAAAAAAATCATTTAATATATTACAATTCAATAAGTAATAATTAATTTTGTTACCAACAAAACACATAAACAAAACACTCAACACAAAAATTATAAGTATCGCTTGCTTTCGAACATCACTTTTTAGTCCATATGAATTCATATAAAAATCCTACTCCTTTACAATTTTAAAATCTATTATTTTTTTTGATCTATCTGCATTAGCTAAACCAACATAGATTGATTTATCTATACCAAGTATAATCAAAAAAACTTTTGAAAAAACATTGCTTTTGTCTTCTATTATGGTATTAATAAGCTTTTTGTCAACACTTGATGGTGTTGGATTCATCTCTGGATGTGTATGCCATTCACCTAAATAATTCTCAACACCATCTGAATCTTTCCATCGTTGATCAATCAGTTTTTGAGCAACATCTTTATTTCTTATAAATGAAAATCTTCTCTTTATATCTTTCGAAGAAGGCACCGAAAGATCAGTAACAAAATATGTCTCGCTTTCTATATCTTTTTTCCCTAATAAAACTCCACCATTTTCTGGAGCACTTCCAACTTGTACATAGCCGTAAAGTTTCTCCAATAGCTTTGTTTCTATTATTAATGTAGTTTTATCCTTGAATACAATTTCTATCATTAATCAAACCTCTTAATGACAATTTCGTAAGGTCTTTCTTGCATATACTTATCTGAAAATTTTACACCAAGTTCACTTACACTATTAATATTTCCAATCCATGTAACATGATAATTTCCATCTTTATTTTTAGCAATATTTTCATTAATCAAATAATTCAAAAAAGAATATATAAATTGCTTAAGAGAAAAAGCAGAATATGGCATAAATGTTGATTGACAACCTGATTCTTTTTTTAAATATTGATCACCATCAATAACAACTTTGTTTTTAAAACCAAAGGATTCATCAAACATTTTTTCAAAAATATTATCATCATATCTATTAATTATCAAAGCATGCCCAGCTAATAGAAACGGTTCCACCCATATAATAACTAGTGGTTTATTAAAAGAAATACTTTTTAATTTTTCAATAACATGATACTCCAAAGGAGTATTGGCCGTAGCCAAAAAAATAATATCAGAATTCATTATTTCATTATTACATTCTTCTATAAAGATATTACCATCTTTTTCAAAGCAATTACATTCTACATTAGGATTGTGCTTAATTAATTTTGTTTTTATAGATACAACTTTACTACGACCTACATCCTCATATCCACAATAATGCCGAGCTATATTTTCAACAGATAGTTTCTCTTTATCAACTAAAATAAATTTTCGCACTCCATATTCTGATATAGCTTCAACCAAATAGCTCCCAACAGATCCACAACCAATAATTAAAACTTTATCAATTAACTTTAAAACACCAACACCGCCCCTGTAAAACAATCTTTTATGAGACACATTTTGTACAAAACCTTTTTTAGGAGGTATCCTATATATATCCTTCTGATATACAAAAGTCGGCCATAATATATTTGATTTGCAACCTTTTCTAAATCCATTTGGTATAGAAACCTCGGAGTGAATAAATATTTGTATAGATTCTCTATTACTCGGAAGAGAAAAAGCTATAACTGCTTTATTTGGTAGATGTTTTCTTAAAAAATCATTATACCTTATATAATGTTTAGTCTCTTTTTGCATTATTTTAAAAAAATCTAAATTACTATAAGAAAATGGAGGGTATATTGGTGAACTCAAAGGTATATAAAGGCAATCAGTATACTTAATATTAAAAATCTTCTGTTTACCTATTTTATATAAGAATTCATCTAAATCCTCAGCATTTTGAGCAATATATATTTTTCCATCTACCGAACAACATTTTATAACTTTAACTACTTCACCAGGATCAAAAATACTTTCACAAATAAAATCGCATTCTCTGTGCCAATATGCATTGAATTCTTCTATATACTCTTCACAATTCTCTTTTAACATACCTTCTTTTATTACATTTAAGGCTTGTTTCATGGATTCAACAATTATCTTTACAGGCTCTTTCCAATTTGGAAAGGCTTTATTAGCATCGAAAGTGCAAATATTATTATCGTCATTTATATGTGGTAAAGATTCTATATTTTCACCGTAAACAGAAATAATGGGAAAAACATATGGAAATGCATCAGGAAGAACACACTCAAACCTTAGAGCATGTTCTTCCACAAATATATCACATGATATTTTTTTATTATGAATTTTTATATTTTTAAATTCTAAATCTGACAACAAACACTCTATTTCCTCATGCAGACCGGCCATCATGTTTTAAAACCCCCGGAGCAGACGTTTGAACAAATACTTTACTTGTTTTGTCACCATCGTTACTTGTCCCTTTCGGAAATCTACTTCCAAAAACTTCAATCATATACTCTGAAGCTTTTAGTTGATTATCTTCATTTATTGCCAGCTCAACCTTGGATTTTAAAATCTTTAATGCTTGCATGATATCATCTTTCTTTGTTCGGCTAATTCCGTCAAATAAATCCTCAAATGGCTTTACAGGTTTTAAACACTCAAAACGAACCTCTAAGTTGTCAATTATCCGATTTAATGTTCTTTTTAAAGCTTCTTCATCTCTACCTTCATAAACGCAAATATTATTAGCAACAAGAATGGTTATTTCTATACCCTTTAATGATACATCTTTAAAATCTTTCCAAGCCTTGAGATATTTAACTATTCGCCTCAGCTGCTCTTCATGACTATTTACTTTACCAATAAACCAATTCGTAAATTCTTTGGGATCGCTCTCAATCCAACCGTTAGACTTATGAGCTAACCGAGCGTTCACGCCATCTTTTAATATATATATTGGATAATCAATATGATATCCTTTAGCATAAACCACACGAACACATGTGTTTTTATCTATTGGAGCTTCTAAAGTATGCCCGTCAACAGCATCTTTTATCCAACTATGAACTGTTGTCGTAGAAGGCCATTCAGAACTTTCTTTGTCAGAATACCCATTTAAATAAATACCATCATCTAAATCATACTCTTTATCACCTAAAGGATTTATTGTGGTTTTCATTGCAAAAGAACCCTGCCAACAAAAATTTGGTTGCAATTTATCATTATCTTTAAACCATTTTTTTATTTTTTCTCGCAATGCATCTCTTCCTGTTCTCAAGCCATCCGATTTAGAATTAGTCAAAGTTATGTTATCATTAAAAGTTTTAAATAATTCATTAATATCAGCCACATTATCACCTCTCTGTGTTTATTTTATCACTTGTATATTCCACTTCTAATCTACAAGTATGATACTTTCTTACAATTGTTTATTTAAAATGCACTTTTAATATATTAAATCAATCTATTAACTTTACACTAAGTCCTGAATTTACACCTCCTGGTATTCCCAAAAATGTATTTTTGCCCAAATTATTTTTTAAATCATCCAATAGCATAGCAGCATCTACTATTTCACCTATTCTGCATTCAGATTCTGGTCTGGGCCTAGAAGAGTCTCTTACTCTACAAACTTCAATTCTCTTATTTTCAAGAATAGCTCGCCTACATAAGGCTCTAATATAATAACGATTATATTCTCCTTCTGCCAATGTAACATTTGCATTATAGGGAATGCTTTTATAAGAGCCTTTACCATTACTTTCTTTTTCATTAAAATATCCTAATAAGCTTTCAGCTAATGTACCGTCATTGCCTGATTTGGCACTAGCTATTAATAATTCCTGAAATCTTATTTTACCATCAGCATTTAATCTAGAACTTATATAAACCTTCCTTTCTGATATATCACCTTGCATCTCTTCTACCATGTATTTCCTAGTAATGTCATCCAAATTATCCAATTTTAAAGCCATTTTCATTGCCTCCTTTTATGAATTATTTTATTCTATCAATTAACCTTATTTTAACATATACTTAAAAATAATACATGCTATAATACTGATAATTAAAGTAATCGAAATATCAATATCATAGGAGTAATCTTTTATGCAGAAATTTATAATTATCACCTTCGCGTTTATCATTTCTCTTTCCATTTCACTGGCAGTATACGCGGCAACTTATGTCGGTAACCGCAATAGCTGAAAATTCCATTATCAGGACTGCCAACGTAAAAGCAACCGCATTTATTTTTCTAACCGTCAGGAAGCGATCAATAAAGGCATGGCTCTCTGCAAGATTTGTCATCCTTAAAATTTCTTCTAAATCAATCACCATAACAAACACAAAAACCAACTACCTAAGCAGGCGTTTTTGCTTTTACTTGACAAATGCGATATAATATAGAAAAAGAGATAGCAAATGTTTGGTAGCGTTGGCTCATCTCGTAACATTGTGTATTTGAAGATGGGCCCGCATACTATGTTGGGCTCATTTTCTTGCTATTTAAGGGCAAGAAAAATGGTAGCGACGAGAATACCAAACGCTATCATTAATGACAATGCCTGATATATGCTCATAGTCCCACCACCAATCCGTTACAGGACTGATAAGCCAACTCATTTGCTATCTCCTGATTTAGTATAGCACTTTGCAATCATGTTTACAAACCAAAGATCGTTATTTTATTTATATATTATATATTTTACCATTTTTATAAATGTACTAAATGCCCAAACAAAACCCCGCACAAAATGTGCGGGGTTTCTTTTTTTACATTATGCAGCGGCCACATACGGCACGCCGGGCGTCACTGCTCAGGCCGCTGCTCTTGCTCTTTTATACTCTGCAATGCTCTTTTTATTTTCTGCAGTGATGTTGGTTTTGTAATATAGCCGTCCATGCCTGCATCTTCAGTAAAGGCATTTACAGACATATCTATGTTAAGCAGATTTTTATTTTTCTTCTATGCCCTTCAGCATTTTTATGATCCGCACAACTTCGTCGATCGTGATCGCGCTGTGCTTTTTTTCGTCGGTTTTTTCTGCGCCTCTGACCAGATAATCCAAGCTTACCTGCAGAATATCACAGACCCGGCACAGCATCTGCAAAGTGATCCCGCTGCGGCCATGCTCGATATTACTCAGGTGTGTCTGCGAAATACCCAGTTTAGAGGCGCATTCAGTCTGTGAAACCGCCAGCTTCAGCCGCATGATCCTGATCCTGGTGCCGATCTCTTTATAATCGATGCTGTTATCAAATGCTTTTCTGCCCATCTGCTATTCAGCTTTCGCTGTATCTTCAGCCAAAATCTGTTCTACACGATAGGAAACGGTTTTCTGTCTGGCGGCTGCGGCCTGGGCAGCCAGCTCCTGCTCGCGTTGTTTGTCTTCTATCACTTTACGGGCTTTTGATTCCGAGCTTCTGCCAAAGCGGAAGGTCGCGCCGACATTAGCTGCCTTCTCACTGCCGCTGATCGAAAAACCCACGCTCAAAAGGACGTCTTTATTGGGGTTGTGGAACAGACCTGCCGCAATAGCGCTTTCACCGCTGTAAGTACCTGCCGCCATCGAGAATTGAGTCGGGGCATCCGGGTCATATTCCAGCGGATGCAGGCCGGCCATAGCGACTGCCAAAGCTCCGACTTTATCAATGCGTCCATCCAGCTCGTCGATGCGGTTGCTTAAGCCGTCGATCCGCCCGTCTAAACGCTGTACTTCCTGGATGCGTTCTGTCCGTTCGGTAGTGATTGCCTGCGTATTTTTTTCGATATTTTCTTTATTGGTCACGATATCGCTGGTATTTTTTTCTACAGCCTCTTTGCTGGCAATGCCTTCAGCAATCGTGATATCTTCACCAGCTTCGTTTTTCAAATGCAGCTTACCTGTTTCAGCATCATAAACAGCGGCAGCCACATCTGCTTCTTTACGCAGTTCAGCTTCTTCTTTTACTTTATTATCCACATAATCAGTCCCGGCAACCTTAATATCTACCTTTTCCTTATCATTGGTAATGATGTTCTCACCGTCAAAATTATGTTCTTTCTTTTCTGCTGTGATCGTTACTGTTCCATCATCATTTTTATTATATGATATTGTGGTTTCATTATCGACATAGGTATCTTCATCAGTTGCCAGGTCTTCGTAAAACTGCTCTTTCGAACCTTCATAACCACCGGCTACAGCACTTTCATAAGCGCTTTCGCCATCCTTACCGTCTACGCCGTCCTTACCAGCAGCGCCCTGCTCTCCTCTATCGCCTTTATCACCTTTATCGCCCTTTTCGCCCTGCTCGCCTTTATCGCCTTTATCACCCTTTTCGCCTTTCAATTCTCCGTTCTCGATTTTATCATTGACATCCTTAACTGCATCAGCCAATTTTTTATCATTTTCTACCAATTTATCTTTTATTTCCGCAATCTGCCCTACTGTCAAGTCACCGGCACTCTCACGGCACTCAATGTCGTCTTTATGACCGCCACCATAATAGTCTTTATGTAATATTTCCGGGTCATCTATTTTGACACCACCTATGGTCTCAGTCTTATTCGTCGGTATCCTAGAATCACTCTGGATAATGAACCCTTTGCCTGCAGCCGCATAGCCTTTTAAACAAAAGTCCCCCCCATATGTACTCCGCCCATTATCAGGCTCAAAACGACCGCCTTTGCTAAAACCTTATTCATCCTTTTCATATTCTTTTACCCCCTTGAGATTTATTTAGCATCTTTCTAAAACATGCTAAATTTCACTGTATTTATTCAACATCCAGCAAAAAAATCCTGCTCTCTTTTTGCATATTTAAGCAGTTACAAGGGATAAATTAGCCATTTTATACATATTAATATCATATTTTATAATATTAATTCATTTCGTTTCTTTATCTGCCAGCATTTCTATTTTTTATGTTTATTTCTTATTTATATTATTTTCAATTATTTGCTTTTATTTCCTAACTTGCGAAATCAGAAAAAATTTTTATACATTTTACTTTTTTAAATGCCAACTCAACAGCAAACAGTATTCTTATTACAAATATAACAACTTTCAGCACACTCTGGCCGCCGTACCCGAACCGCAGCTGTCAAATAAAAATAAGACCGGAAAATCCGGTCTTATTTTACTGTCCGCTTCTTGCTCAAAACACAGTATATTTTATTTCTTTTTCAATAACAGTGCCTGTTTCAGGGTTGAATTTCATTTCGCCCCGTACCTCCGGCGTGTAAAAATCTGCTTCATATTCATAAAGCCCGTCACCGCGGTCTAATTCTACTTTAGTAAAAACAGCATTCGGAAATTCCTTACGGACCAGATTTTGCACATCATTTACTGAAAGGACGATTTTAGGGCTGCCTAAAGCGGTCTGCGCTTCCATTTTAAACTCTCTTACCTTGCCGCCGTTTCTTAAAACCTCGATTTCATAGGCGGTATTGGTTTTATTATCATAGAATTTAACGTCATAATGAGGCACGAATTCAAAGCTTTCGTCCTTAGTCACCAGATGTGTGCTGCCTGCCGGTACCCATTGAGCAGCAATGCTGCGCGCCTGTTCCGCATTGATGAGTTCGGCAGCTAAAGCTGTAACTGTGATCGCCAAGGTGCAGAGAGCTGCTGCCAGCATCGCTATAGATTTTCTTTTCATATCCTTTACCTCCTTAACGGCCGTTACGTCGCCGGCCTTTGCTTTGTCTTTATTTTATAACGCCAAGATTAAAACCAGATTAAAAGCCGCATTACCTGTCAAGGCCTGCTGCAGCTGCCTTTTGAACCTAAAACATATAAACAGCTCCACTCTGTTCAAAAGATGATTTCCAGTAAATTTTTTTGAAATTTTAAAGCTGTTTCATTGTTTTTTGTTGACTGCTTTTATGCAGATCATCAGCCGTGCTGTGCTGCTCCTATCCTCAGAATAAAACCCCTGTCTGCTTAGCAGACAGGGGTTTTGCTGTTAGTTTACTTTTGCTTTCAGTTCTTCTATTTCCCGGCTTTGTTCTTCCAGCTTAGCCAGCAGCAGTTTGATTTTTTCATCCTGCGCTGCCAAAGAGCTGTCTACCTCTTTACGGGTATAAACTATATCTCGTGCTTCTGCCTTACGGTCTCTAGAGCGATCCAGCGCAAAGTTGACGCCGAAGTTGCCCATTTTGCTGCCGCCTTCAGAAACACCCAGTCCCAGTGAGAACATTACTTTTTCATTAGGTGCGTAGAAGCCGCCGACTGCTAATGCGCTTTTACCGCCGTAACCGCCGTAAGCCATGGCCAGCTCGCCCTTGTTACCGTCCTGGAAGCGTGGATGCAGCCCTGCCATCGCTGCTGACAGCGCGCCGACCGTATCGATCTCGTCACCCAGCTTATTGATATCTCTGTGGATATTGCCTATATCCTGCTGTACTGCATACAGCTGACTGCCGTTGATGGCGTCCATCGAGGTGGCGCTGACTTCGCCCGCCGCTACATTGCCGATCGTAGTGCCATTGCTGCCTTCCAGCGTTATTTTGTTTTTATTGATAGTGCCGCCGCTGTCCACATCGTATTTGATAGCGCTGTCAGAAACAATTTTCAGCTGGTCTTCGGTCGCCGCCTGGCCGCTGGTGATATTCTCTGCGTCCCAGGCAGTATTGGTCAGACCGCCGATCGTGCCTGCACCGCCGTCGATAGTGATCTTATCGGCCGTAATAACGCCGTTGGTGCCATTCATATTGATATTACCGGTACTGATCGTACCGTTATTGCCGTCGATAGTGACTTTATTGGCGCCGCTGCCGATCTCGACTACTTCATTCAGCTTCAGCTCGTGATCGATGCCGCCGCTGTCATTAGTGGTTTTTGTGACGATAAAGTTACTGTCGCCTGTCGATACCGAGCTTTGCTGCGCGGCCAGCTCGACTGCTTCCGCCGCCGTATCGTAGATCGCTTTCAGCTGGTCTTCCGTTGCCGCCTGCCCGCTGGTGATATTATCCGGGTCCCAGGTAGTATTGGTCAGGCCGTTGATCGTGCCTTCATCATCTTTATTGATCGTCACGCCGCCGGCAGTTATCGAACCGTCGCTGCCGTCGATGACAACATTGCCGTTACCGACTTCGATCTTACCGTCGCCGGTGCCGTCTACTTTGACGCCAGTACCGATCTCCAGCTCATCAGCCAGCTTCACTTCGTAATCGGTGCCGCCGCTGCTGTTGGTAGTTGACGTAACGACGACATTGCTGTCGCCTGCCGAAACAGTAGCCTGCTCGGCCGCTTTCTGCGCTACTTCATACAGCTGGCTGCCGTTGACGGCATCGGTAGAAGTGGCGCTGACCTGCCCTGCCGCTACGTTTTGGATCTGACGGGTCGCCCCGGAGCTGCCTACGCTGACAACTCCCACAACATCGCTGACACCGGCCCATTTAGTATAACTGCTGTTGCCCGTAACGCTGTTGATCGCCGTCGCTGTAGAATTATTTCCCAAAGCTACACTGTCTTTTAAGCTGATACTGATATTATTTCCCAGCGCCGCCGAATTTTCTGCACCGGAGCTGATCGTATTGTTATTGCCGATAGCAGTGCTGTTTTCAGCGGCAACTTCATTAGCAGTGCCGACTGCGGTACTGCTGCTGCCGGAAACAGTATTTCCCGTTCCGAAAACATTGCTCTTGGAACCGCTGGCAATATTATTATAGCCAAAAGCATTGGCATTATCACCGCTGGCAGTATTGCTGAAACCAAAAGCGCTGGATGCCAGGCCGCCTGCAGTATTACCGTAACCAAAAGCACTGGCATTTTCATTCGTAGCCGTATTATTATAGCCGATCGTACTGGAACCTACGCCGCCGGCTGTATTATTGTAGCCAACTGCACTGGCAGCCAGAGCATTAGCATTATTGCCATAGCCGACAGCGCTGGCATTCTCACTGGCCGCTTTATTCCTGAAACCAACTGCGCTGGACGCCAGGCCGCTTGCCTCATTGCTATAGCCAAAAGCACTGGCATAGTCCACTTTAGCAACATTGCTGAAACCAAAAGCACTGGACGCTACACCGCCGGCATTATTGCCATAACCGACAGCGCTGGCATTTTCATTGGCCGCTTTATTCCTGAAACCGAGCGCGCTGGACGCCAGGCCGCTCGCCTCGTTGACATAACCAAAAGCGCTGGCATTTTCGGCGCTGGCAGTATTGCTCCAGCCAAAAGCACTGGATGCCAGGCCCCCGGCAGTATTGAAATAACCAAAAGCACTGCTGGAATTAGCGGAAGCTGTATTATTGACACCGGCAACAGTGGAATCAGAAGCACTGCCACTGGAAAAAACGGGCGCCGCCTGCACATTACTCGCATACAGGCCTGAAAAAATAAAGACACCGCTGCTTAAAAAAATCATAATTTTTTTCTCTAACTGAACTTTTCGGGATTTAGACAATTCCCCACCTCTTTTCCTTAAATAGTTACTTGCTTTGTATAGTATGCTGAAACAATAAATCTGCCCCGCATCTATTTTTTATAAAGCTGTTCTGTTTTTTAGGCTGACCTCTGCTTTCTCCATCGTCTTTTCATTCGTAATAATTTAAGTAATTTTAGTTTAATTAATTTATAAACCTTAATACTTAATATTATTTATATGGATTATTTTTGCTATATTAACATATTTTCTTTGCACCTTGCAAGATATTTTTATTACAATTAAGCACTTTTTTATAATTCTTATAATTTTTATAACTGTTACATTTAAAATTTCAAAAAATGATCCCTTATCTGCCGCTGTGGCAAAGGGATCATTTTTTGAAATCAGATGAGCAGCAGCAAGCTTTCTGCTGAAAATATCGCTGCTGCTTTCTATTTAAATGCTGTGAAACGGGCAAAACTGTACTGTTACTGCTGTTGTTCGCCTATGGGCTGAAAGGAAAACGCCCCTAGATCGTTCTGCTTATCGAAAACGAATATAAACAGTAGAGCTTTCTCCTTACTGTATTTAGCCAGATAAGTCAGGCGGTCGCCGTCAGCATACCGCTGATAGGCCAGAAACCTGTTTTCGCGCTGCTCGCCGTAGCTGCGGCGCAGATTATTTTTCACACTGCCGAAAGTTTTTTCATCCAGCTCTGTTTGCAGCTTCGCTGACATCAGCTGGCGTATGCCGGTATATTCCATCCCGTTCTGACCGTTTAAGGCGGCAAATACCTTAACTACTGCCTGCTGCTGTTTGTTCAGGTCAGCGCCGTCGCTGGCCAGGCAAACGCTGGTCATCGCCAGACTTATGACCAGACATAGGATAAAGCTCCAGATCTTTTTCATACTTACTGCTCCTCTGCTCAGAAAGTTTGCCCCAGCCTTGCAGGCCGGGGCAAGTATAGTATTTTCTGTATTTACTTTTCTACCTGTGCTCGCAGGTATTCGATTTCACGGCTTTGTTTTTCCATTTCTCTGCTTTGTTCTTCGACCTTGGCCAGCAGCAGCTGGATCTTTTCATCCTGCGCCGCTAAAGAATTATCTACTTCTTTACGGGTATAGATGATATCTCTCGGTTCTGCCTTGCGGTCTCTAGAGCGGTCCAGTGCAAAATTGACGCCGAAGTTGCCCATTTTACTGCCGCCTTCGGAAATGCCCAGCCCCAGTGAGAACATTACTTTTTCGTTGGGGGCGTAGAAGCCGCCGACTGCTAATGCGCTTTTGCCGCCGTAGCCGCCGTAAGCCATGGCCAGCTCGCCCTTGTTACCATCCTGGAAGCGCGGATGCAGGCCTGCCATCGCTGCTGACAGAGCGCCGACCGTATCGATCTCGTCACCCAGCTTGGTGATATCCTGATTGATATTATTGATGTCCTGCTTGACCTGATACAGCTGGCTGCCATTGACGGCGTCCATCGAGGTAGCGCTGACTTCGCCTGCCGCTACATTGCCGATCGTAGTGCCACTGCTGCCTTCCAGCGTGATTTTACCGGTGTTGATATTACCGCCGCTGTCCACGTCATATTTGACTGCGGTATCATAAACGGTTTTCAGCTGATCTTCCGACGCAGCCTGCCCGGAAACGTAATTATCTGCGTCCCAGGTAGTATTGGTCAGACCGCCGATCGTGCCGGAACCGCCGTCGATAGTGATCTTATCGGCAGTTATCATGCCGTTGGTGCCGTTCATATTGATATTACCGGTGCTGACAGTGCCATTTGTACCGTCGATAGTGACTTTATTGGCACCGCTGCCGATCTCAACGACATCATTCAATTTCAGTTCGTGATGGTCGCCGCCGTCAGCGTTAGTGCTTTTTTCGATCAGGATATTGTTGTCGACAGCTTCCATAGTTGTATGCTTAGCTGCCAGCTCGGCCGCTTCCGCAGCTTTATCATGGATCGCTTTCAGCTGGTCTTCGGTCGCTGCCTGCCCGGATACATAATTGTCCGGGTCCCAGGTAGTATTGGTCAGGCCGTTGATCGTGCCTTCATCATCTTTATTGATCGTCACGCCGCCGGCAGTTATCGAGCCGTCGCTGCCGTCGATGACCACATTGCCGTTACCGACATCTATCTTGCCATCGCCGGTGCCGTCGACATTGACGCCAGTACCGATCTGCAGTTCGTCAGCCAGCTTCACTTCATAATCAGTGCCGCCGCTGCTGTTCGTGGTAGGCGTAACGACGACGTTGCTGTCGCCTGCCGAAACAGTAGCCTGCTGCGCTGCTTTCTGCGCTACTTCATACAGCTGGCTGCCGTTGACGGCATCGGTAGAAGTTGCGCTGACCTGCCCTGCCGCTACATTTTGTATCTGACGGGTCGCCCCGGAGCTGCCTACGCTGACAACGCCCACGACGTCGCTGACGCCGGCCCATTTAGTATAACTGCTGTTGCCAGTAACGCTGTTGATCGCCGTCGCTGCAGAATTACTGCCCAAAGCGACGCTGTTAGCCAGCGAGATACTGGTATCGTTACCAAGCGCGAAGGAATCATCAGCTCCGGTGCTGATCGTATTGCCGTTGCCGACAGCGGAACTGGAATTAGCAGCAATATTATTGCCATAGCCAAAAGCATAGGACGAATTGCCGCCTACATTATTAAAAAGGCCTACCGCCGTTGAATAATCGCCGCTGACAGCGTTATCATAACCCAGGGCATTGGAAACATAGCCGCTGATATTATTGCTGTGGCCAAAAGCGCTGGCGAATTCAGCAGTCACCTCGTTATTGTTGCCGAAGGCACTGGAGGCGTAGCCGCTGACTCTGTTGCCGGCGCCGACAGCATTAGTGTATTCTTCTGATGCTGTATTTTCATTGCCGATAGCGTTGGATTTGACGCCGCTGGCTGTATTTTTATAGCCTACGGCGCTGGCATAACTGCCGGAAGCCGTATTCATACTGCCGATAGCGTTGCCGACATAGCCCGAGGCCGCATTGCCATAACCAAAAGCACTGGCATAATTAGCAGACGCGTTATTGCTGGCGCCCACAGCACTGCCGAGATAGCCGGCCGTTGTGTTCTGATAGCCCAGAGCACTGGCAAAGGACCCCGAAGCGTTATTGTTGACGCCGAAAGCGCTGGAGGAAGAACCCGACGCCTTGTTCAAAGCACCGAAAGCATTGGCATATTCGTTGCTCACTTCGTTGGAACGACCCACGGCGCTGGCCGAAACCGCGCTGGCCGTAGCCCTGTTCTGATAGCCGATCGCCGAAGCGGCAAAAGCCTGCGCCTGGTTATTATAGCCGATCGCGTTAGTATAATTGCCGCTGGCGGTATTATTATAGCCAAAAGCATTACTGATCTCGCCGCTGACGGTATTATTTGAACCTACGGCCGCACTGCGAATATTGCTGACCGTATTCTCCGTACCGAAAGCGCTGGCAAAATTACCGGCGATATTATTATTGTAGCCAGACGCGATAGCATGCTCGCCGCCGACCTTATTGCCGTAGCCAAAGGCACTGGCATAGCTGGCAGTAGCTTCATTATACACACCGTAAGCATTGGCATAGGCGCCGGAAGCCACATTCGAGGTACCGATGGCGTTGGCCAGATAGTTGGAAGCCGTATTATCATAACCGACCGCCGAACCAAAATCGCCTGTAACCACGTTTTTCACACCCAGCGCACTGCCCGCATAGGCCTTAGCCTCATTTTCATGCCCGAAAGCACTGGCATAACGCTCCGTCGCTTTGTTCTGCGCACCGAAGGCCTGGGAATCCTGAGCCGTAGCTTCGTTTAAATAACCGAAAGCCTGGGCATTATGGCCGCTGGCAGTATTGCTGATACCGACAGCGCCTGCCGAGATCCCTGAAGCCGTATTCTTATTTCCCAGCGCCGTAGCATCGTTAGCTGTAATATTGTTGCCGAGCCCGATCGCGCTGGAATTCTCTCCGATCGCATAGTTATCATTGCCGATCGCAGTAGAATACATCGCCATTGCCTGATTATTATTACCGATCGCACTGCCTCCGGTAGCGATCACCTGATTATTGCGTCCCATTGCTACGGCCTCTGCTGCCGAAATGGTATTGGTAAAACCAAACGCCACTGATTCATTGCCGCTGACATTATTCAAATAACCAAAGGCGCTCGTACCGATACCATCCGCCAGATTGCCGGTACCGAAAGCATTGGAATTATCCGAATTCGCCTTATTGGCAGTACCAAAAGCGTTACTGTCCAAGCCATTGGCCACATTATCCTTACCAATAGCATTAGACCCGATGCCATTAGTGATATTGCCGCTGCCGATCGCGTTCGATTCATTGGCATAAGTGTTGTTTTTACTGCCGATGGCATTGGAATCCTCGGCCAAAGCCTGGTTATTCGCGCCGATCGCATTGCTGTTATCAGAAATAGCATGATTGTTATAACCTACAGCATTGGTATTCTCACCGCTGGCGTTATTATTTACGCCGGCAACAGTCGAATTGGTCCCGGTTCCATCCGCAAAAACAGCCGCGGCATAAACGTCGCCTGCACAAAACCCCGAAATCGCAAACAAACCGCTGCTCAAAAAAACTATGATTTTTTTCTCTAACTGGTATCTTTTGGATTTAGACAACTGTCTCACTCCTTCATCATCAATTTTTACTTCAAATTTTTATCTTTTATCGCACAGGGGCAGCAGGCGTGTTACAGCCTGACTTCTAATGAAAATGATTGCCCTGGCTTTTGCCTTTCCCGCTCCTTTCTGTAAATTTTTCACGCTGATTGCAAGACCCCGATTATACATAAAGGGTTGTTTGGAAATAATATTTTAAACAAAGGAAGCGACTGTATTCCCTGTCTAAAAACGTTCATCAAAGCTGCGTCTTTAAAACGCAGCGTGTATTTGGGTTTGCCGCTCTGCTTTTTTCGCAAAGCGGCACTTATGGGGAAATATTTTCAAGCAAGACGGAGGGTCGCAACGTCTTGGTGAAAACCTTACTCATCCTGTCTACTTTCGCAATATTTTAATTAATTCTTGTTTTGATAATTTCTTATTCCTTATACTTAATAGTATCTATATAGATTATTTTTGATATAATACCATATTTGTCCCCCCCCGCAAGACATTTTTGTTATAAGTGAATACGCCTGTCTGAAAGTCTTGCAACTGGCACCCGAACTGCAAAAAACCGCCTGCCCAGGCAGACGGTTTTGTTATTTGAATTATTTACTTGCCAGCCTTAGACAACAGCCTCTTTTCTTCTCAAACAAATAAAAAAACACCGTATGCAATCACACATACGGTGTCCCAGAACTTTTATTCTCTTTTTCAATGCTTCTGCAGCTGTTTATTTATTTCACGCACCAGCGTCGCTAAATTTAAAGGCTTGGCTAAATGGCTGTTCATACCTGCCTTTTTCGCTTCGATGATATCTTCGGCAAAAGCATCGGCCGTCATCGCCACAATCGGCACGGTTCTGGCATCGGTCTTAGCAGAAGCGCGGATCTTCTGCGTGGCTTCATAGCCGTTCATTACCGGCATCTGCACATCCATCAGCAGCAGATCATAATATCCTGCCGGCGCCGCCGCAAATTTTGCCGCACCTTCTGCGCCGTCAAAGGCACTTTCTACAACAGCTCCGGTAGATTCCAGCATTTCCACCGCTATCTCACGGTTCAAGGCGTTATCTTCCACTAATAAAAAACGTTTACCGCTGAAATCAGTTTTACTCTTCTGTTCATCGGCAGCTGCTTGACCTAAAACATATCTCTGTAACGCCCGGCACAAAGTCGACATAAAAACAGGCTTCGTCATAAAACCGTTGACACCCGCCTGACGCGCCTTCGTTTCAACATCGGCCGAATCATATGCTGAAATCAAAATGATCGGCAGCGGTTCGCTGATGGCGCGGCGAATGATCGCCGCCGTTTCCACTCCGTCCTGATCCGGCATCCTGCAGTCCAATATCACCGCGTCGTAAGGCTCACCCGCCTGATGCGCCGCCAGGACCTTCTGCACCGCCCGCTGTCCACACGTTTCCCAGTCCGAACGAATGCCAATCTGCCGTAAAAGCTCCGTCGTATGCTCACAGACGATCACATCATCGTCGACTACGATGATCTTCAAATCGGGAAACTTAAAATTGCCCAATTCCAGTTCACTGATCGGCAGCGGCAGGCTGATCGTAAATTCAGTACCAGTACCGACCTCACTGCTGACCTCGATCGTCCCGCCCATCAAATCGACGATTTTCTTCGAGATCGCCATCCCCAGACCACTGCCTTCAGTTTTATCGATCCGGCTGTCTTTTTCGCGGGTGAAGGGTTTAAAAATATCCCTCAAAAACTCCGGCTTGATTCCGATGCCGGTATCCCTGACTGTAAATTTGAACCAGGCTTTGGCCGCATTTTCTGACGCCGTTTCTTCGATATCGAAACTGACGGTACCGCCCGGCGGCGTAAACTTGGAAGCGTTGGAAAGCACATTGATCAGTACCTGCCGCAGACGCAGCGAATCGCAGCACAGCTGCTCGTGCCTGATATGCCGCAGGCGCACGTCAAACTGCTGCTGCCTGGCCTTGACACTGCTCTGCATGATCGAAACGATAGTATCCATCACCTCCGGCAGCTCGATCACTTCTTCCGCCAGAGTCATTTTTCCGCTTTCTATCTTCGACATATCCAGCACATCATTGATCAGGCCCAGAAGATGCTGACTCGAAAGCGAGATTTTCCGCAGACAATCCTGTACCTTTTCCGGAGTGTCGATATGCGCGGAGGCAATATCTGTCATCCCCATAATAGCGTTCATCGGCGTCCTGATATCATGCGACATCCGGGAAAGAAAATCAGATTTTTCACGGTTAGCGACTTCTGCCGCCTGCAGTGCCGCCTGCAGCTCCTGTGAACGTTTTTCCAGCTGCTGCTGCAGTTCCTTTTGTTCAACGGCTTCAGTAACATCAATAAAGGTAGCGTAAATGACCGGGATATCGTTAACTTTTTGGTCGCTGAACATACCGCTGACTTTGATCCAGGAGCAGCTTCCATCTTTAAGCGGCATCCTGCAGATACATTCATAACCACTTTTCCCTTTCAGCAATGCCTGTTCAACTACCATCGCCATTTTTTCATACTCTTCCGGGTACTGCGCAAAATATTTGCGGCAGCTGTTATGATAGATCGCTTCATACTCTTGCTTTGTGTATAAAGTCTGCGAGTAAAAATAATCATTAGCCCAGACTACGGTAAAATTTTCGTCCATCAAGTGCTTGCTGACACTGACGTTCATCGCACTCATCAGCATATTGTAGTCATAGACCGTCTGCTCACTGCTTTGTTCGTTCAATTTAAGGCCGTAACTGTCAGCGTTCATGCTTTCACTTCTCTCATGATTTTAAATTTCTGCAAATCCTCTCATCAATTTAAGTTTTACAATTATTTTATTTAATATTTTCTAAATTATTCGTTATCTAATTAATATTGTAGTTAACTGATTTTAAAAAAGCAATATTCTTGCAATATTATTTTTTGACATCGTATAGTTTTACCCCCCCACAGGACAATCATACTGATTTACTTACTCGTTCTTTTTAAGCTTCCCCATATTGGCGAATATATGTAAACACTGCAAAAATATCATTCAACAAATCCTGCAAACTGCTTCCTGTCATCTATGCACGACAGCATAATAAAAGAACACCGTACAAAATGTACGGTGTTTTAGTGTTTTATAATTTATTTTTGGGATTCGGCCGCTGTTTAAAGCAGTGATAGCTGCAGTAATACTGCCGCCGGCGTCCGGCCAGGGCCGTATAGACATGATAGGTTTTATTGCAGGAAAATTCCTTGCCGCAGATCGGACATACCTCCAGCAGACTTTTTAAAGGACCGCTGGAACTGCTCCCGCCACCCGTTATTTCATTGCCGATAACATCATCTTCATTTTTCATAACAGTTGCTCCCATCCTGCTTATTTTTTAATTGCATCCCGTTTATTTTTTGTATTACCAGTTATACTTTTTATTATATAATTAATAAATTTATATAATTTTTCAGCACGGTTTATTATAATACATCAAATCAATTCCTGCAAGATTTTTGCCGTATAATTTATATTTTATTTTCCAAGCCTGACTTATGACGTCTTCCGGCCTTTTTTACATACAGCCTGCTGCAGATAAAAGAAGTAAACGGGATCGTAAACAGAATGCCAAAGCTGCCGATAACGGCCTGCAGGATCTCTACGACCACCATTTCCTTGTTCAGCAGATACAGCAGCGAATGGTTATAGGCAAAGAACAGCAAAACTATCGTCAGTGAACCGCCGATATATGCCAGGATCAGCGTATTGGACATCATGCCCAGGATATCGCGGCCGATATTATTGCCGGCCTGCAGCAGCATTTTCCTCGTAGGTTCAGCAGTAGTAGCCGCCAGCTCGTTCAGCGCCGAAGCGATATCCATCGCCACATCCATGATCGCTCCCAAAGCGCCGATAATGATCGCGCTGAATATGATCGCTTTCAGATCGACCGGGTCAGCAGGATTCAAAAACAGCAGGTACATGGAATCCTCGTCTACCAGCCCCGTAAGCTGCAAAAAACTGTCTGCAGACGCACTGATAAGCGCCGCAATGACAAGTCCGCCGATACAGCCCAAAATAGTCGCGATCGTTTTTCTGCTGATGCCATTCACCAGCAGCAGATTAGTCACGACAATAAAAGCACAGGTCAGGATCGTCCAGCAGTAAACGTTCTTGCCCGACAGTATCGCCGGCACAAAAACCGCAAAGATTGACAGGCAGCAAAAAATCAGAGAGATCAAAGTATTTACGCCCTGCATCCGTCCAAAAGCGATAATACTTAAAGCAAAAACAGCAAACAGCCACATCAGTACATTACTGCGCAGATGCTCGGCATAACTCCATTCCCCCTGACTGCTCTGTCCCGGCAGCAGCAGCACCTTATCGCCAACGGCTACATCGCGCCCAACCGCAAAACTGCCGGCTTTATTCTGCGCAGCCGTCACTTTGACGCCTTCTTGCCTTCCTGACAATAATTCGGCTTCAAATCTTATCTGCTCAAATTTAGCCCCTGCTGCTGCCGGCAAAAGCTTCACTACCCTTGCCTCAACAACGTCAGTAGGCGATTTCTCTTTAAAAAAACTTAAACCCTGCACAGCAAAATAATGCCCCGCCGCAAGATACAGCACAGCCAGAATGATAGTAACGAGATAAACAAATTTATTTTTCAAGGTACGACCTCCAAAATTTATTTAAAATAAATTTTGGCAATTCTCAATTATCAAGACGCACTTTCAGCCCGATCAGCGTCAGCCTTGCCAGACTGGCAGGCAAAGCCCTGCTTCCAACACTTTCAGCCGGAACTGACAGACTCAGCAGCAATGGCAGCAGCGCCGGCAGAACATAATTAAGACAGCTGCCGATAACGCTGACCGTCAGACACACCGGGCAAGCTGTTCCGCTGCAGTCATGTCCGTGACTGGCCTCTACATATAGAGGGGCCCAGACTGCGCCGACAGCAATAACCAGTATCAGCAGTAAAGCTGTTATCGATTTATAATTACTTTGTTTTAAAGTCATGGCGTTCACTCTCAAAACAAGATTTTTCTGTTACTCTATTTATTAATATACCACAAAAATTTCCGCTGACTTGTGAACTTTTCACTACTGCTCACAGTACAGCCCAGCTACTTCTGACAGTAATAAAAAACAGGCCAGCCTTCTAAAAGCTGACCTGTTTTTTATTCATACCTGCTATCAGGCATTTTCATAATATCTGATCACTTTTATGCGCCGCATTCTTTTATCATTAGCTTTGACCGGCGCTTCATCACACTCCGGATCGACCAGATCCTCCAGCCTGCACCCGAAAATACTGCGCAGCTTCAATAGCAGTTTCAAACTGCCGGGGACTCTGCCATTTTCAATATTGCTCAGGTGGGTCTGCGTTATATCCAGCATTTCCGCCAAAGCTGTTTGCTGAATGCCCTGTTTTACTCTTCTGACTTTGATTTCATTGCCTATTTTTTTCAAATCGATACTTTGCATATTCGTCCCACCACTTTCTTTAAAATCTTTTTGCTTAGCTTTAATCAAGGTAACGAATGACCCTGACTCTCTTTTTCCTGGGTTTGTTTTCATCTTCCAGACAAAGCAGTTCGTCGATCGTACAGCCTAAAATATTTTTCAGCTGCAGCAGCAGTTCCAGGCTAAGCATAGCGCGGCCAACTTCGACGTTGCTCATATGTGTCTGCGAGATCCCTAATTTTTCTGCCATCGCTGTCTGCGAGATCAGTTTCTGCATCCTTCTTACTTTGATATTCATCCCTATTTTTTTTCTGTCTAAAGTTTCCATTTTCCACTCCTTACTGTGTACGTATGCATATAGCTTCCTTTAAAAAAATATATCCTGCATTTCTACACGTTTTTCTATTTCAAAATTCATCATAATTGCAAACTGTACACCAACATTTTTAATGTTTAATTATTTTGCCAATTAAATTAAGTATAGTTTATTGTTTTTATTATAGCATTTATTAAAAACCAGCACAATATCTTATATAAAAATGTTGCTCCAAGCCGCTTTTAATCACATATTAAACTTTTTCATATTTTTAGCAGAAGTAGTTTTGTATTAATTAATAAAATTATATTTTTTATTCGTTTGCATTTGTTATTTCATTCTTTAATAAAAATAAAGTATTTTTAAATTATATCTAATCGTTTTTTCAAATAACTAAATTTACTATATGTTTTACTATAAATGTTTATGTTATAATTTACTTGTAATATTTTCGAAGGGATATTGGCGATGTTAAGCAAAAATACGCTATTTGAATTTCTTTATCAAAATTTACACGACCAGATCACCTGCGGCCATCTGAAACCTGGCGATACTCTGCCTTCCATGCCGCAGCTTGCAGCCATTTATAATGTCGGTATCCGCACCGTCAAAGATGTTTTGGCCAGATTAAAAACAGAAGGCCTGATCCAAACGACAGAACGCAAACCGGCACGTGTCATTTACCGGGCTGAAAAAAACAGTGCTTCTCAAAGCTATGCTGTTGGTCTGCTGCGGCGTCAGGAGTCGCTGACAGAAGTTTATCAAACCATGGGGCTCATTTTACCGTCCATTTTTCATTTTTCTGCCGCACACTGCGATATCAAAAAGCTGCCCTCCTATCAGAAGCTGCTCAAAAAAAATAACTGTCAGGATACTGCAGCGCTCGATGCCGCTTTTTCAGCTCTGCTGAACGAACTGCTGCGCAGCTCCAACAATCTGCTCTATAACGATCTGTATAACAGTCTGAAAACTTATTCTAAGGTTACTTTAGCGGCACCTAAAAATATGCTGTTTAAGTATGATCCGGAAACCTTCCGGTTGCTGCTGGCTGCTTTACAGAGTAATGATTACCAGCTTGTCAATAAGCGTTTCAATGATATGTATCTCAGCTTTTCTGTTTCAGACAACAAATATATCCGGAAAGTATACAAAAAATACCAACAGGCAGAGATTCCCGAACCTGTTTATGATTATAACTGGAGCGCTGAAAAAGGACGCGACCATTACTATACCCAGATCGCCCGTGACCTGATCGATAAGATCGCCGCCAGCATCTATGAGCCCGGTACACTTTTACCTTATGAAGCTGTACTGGCCAGAAACTACAAAGTCTCTATTTCCACGATCCGCAAATCGCTGGCTCTGCTCAACGAGATCGGCTTCGCAGAAACCATCAATACCAAGGGCACTATTGTCAGGCTGCCGCCTACCTTCATCACCGCTAATTGTATGCAGAACGAGCGTTACAAAAAAGATACGCTGATCTATCTCAGCGCCTTGCAGCTAATGTCAGTTATTATCAAGCCTGTCGCTGTGGCTGCAGCCGGCAGGATCGATCCCCAGACACAGAAAGCCTGGCGGTCAGAATTTGGTCAGCCAGGTAAAGTACCCCTGGCCTTAATAGTCAATTCCCTGATCGAACTTACGGAGCTGCAGCCTCTGCGGGCGATACTGCAGGAAACCAATAAACTGCTGCACTGGGGTTATTATCTGGCTTTTCACCGCCAGAATCTTGCAGGAACGACGGATACTCTTTGCAAATATACATGGCAGGCTTATTTATACCTGGAAGCACGGGATATTGAAGGTTTCAGCACTTATCTGGCAATTTGTTTTTCCTATATCCTTGAAACGATCCGTGATTTTATTATACAGCATGGCCTGCAGGAAGCCGCAAAGCTTGCAACACCTTACAAGATACCAGATTTAAATATCAAATAAAAAAATAGACCTGCCCTAGGGCAGGTCTATTTTTGGGGAATATCTTCAAACAAGGCGGAGAGGGTTGCAATCTACCTTGCCGAAAATCGACTTCACAAATTTTAAATATTGCAATATTTAAATTCACAATATTTTAATTTATGTTATTATAGCACATTCCCATTTTTTTCAAAATAGTTTTTCAGAAATTTATTTTTAAATCAAAAAGCAGCTTCTCCATTATTAAGATGAGAAGCTGCTTTTACATTTTTCCAGGAATATTCCCTGCTGTTCTCACAGCATATTTTCATCAAATACGACAAAAACATTTTTTCCTTTTCCCTTGGCTTTATACAAAGCGCTGTCCGCTTTCTGATACAGGTCGTCAAAATCAGCGCCGTCGTCAGATTCACAGAACACCATCCCGATACTGCAGGATATCTTCAGCCCTTCTTTTGCCGCGCCTTTAGTGTACAGACTGCAGATCTGCCCGGCTTTCACCAGGGCATTTTCCATACTGGTGATATCACACATCAGCACCGCAAATTCATCGCCGCCGATACGGCCCAGCAGATCCGAACTGCGGAAGCTGCGCTCAAGATTGGCAGTAAGCTCACACAGCACCGTATCACCGAAGGCATGTCCCCTGCTGTCGTTAACATTTTTAAAATCATCAATATCCAGCAGGAAAAAGGCATGCTGCCGTTTCGAGCTGTCAGCTAAAACCTCATTGACATATTTTTCAAAAACAGCCCGGTTATAAATACCCGTCAAAGGATCTCGCTCAGCCTTATGCTGCATCCGTGCAAATTTATTCTGCGTATCGTTGATATCCAGAACATTACCTAAAACACGCTTGATCTGCCGCTTATCATCAAATACCACCGCCATATAAAAACGATACCAGTGATAATCGCCATCAGAAGTATGCAGGCGCCCCTGAAAAACTGTCCTGCCGGCCCTTTGCAATTCTGTCAGAGCCTTATGCACGGCACTGCTGTCTTCCTCATGAAAATACTTATTTAAACTGCTGCTATTCTTTTCCGCAATAGTATCAGTAATAAAGCCGCCCAATTTTTCCAGTATCTGTTTTTCGGTATTATGCCCGGCCGCACCTTCACCGGTATTTTTAACGATCAGAAATTTACATGCTTTCAGATCAAATTCAAACATGCAGCCTTCCATCAAGCCCGCCGTCAGCCGCAGACCCTCTATCTCCGCGTTGATCTGTTTTAAGCGGTCTTTTTCGATCTGCCGCCAGATATAGATGATAACGAGAAAGCACAGACAAATGAGCAGGAAATATTTTCCCATCGTATCCCGGGCGATCTTATTCAGCATCTGCTGATCTGCCAGCAGATTGGTTCCCGAAACGATCTGGAAAGTGTACCAGTCGTTAACTTCTACAGGCGCAAAGACTACATACTGTGTCTCGCCAAAGATATCAGTATAATAGAAAGCGCCGCTTTCTTTATTGGCAATAGCTTTTTCCAGGTCTTGCTCCGTCATCGAGCAGCCAATGGCTTCCTGCTCCAGGAATTTAAAGAAATTTCCCTGCTTGCCATTGCCGATGCCCATAATCACATCGCCCTTTTCATCTGCGATCATCGTAATGCGGTCCTGCTGCATATTCAGCACCGCCAGCAGCGTTTTCGTCGCATTGTCAAGATCATAGGCTTCATGGACAACGCCGATGACCTCTTCATCCTTATACAGTGGCTTAGCCAGAATAACTACTTTTCTGCCGCTGGACGGCAAAACGACCGGCCCTTCAACAACTTCTTCTCCCTCTAAGGCCCTTTTATAATAATCCTGATCCAGGATATTGATTTCCTCGCCATTGCTCATCAGGGTTTTATGACCACGATAAGTAAGTCCAACAGTCGAAAAATGCCCTGTGTTGGAAACTGTACTCAAAAGATTGATCAAATTATCCTTCTGCCCTTCATATCGAGGAGCGTTTCTCAGCACGATATCCAGTAATTCATTCTGCCGCTGGATCTCGGTATGCAGAATAACCTTGGTATGATGGGCTGCGTCCAGCAAATAATCGTAAGTCTGGCGTTCCAGAATGTCCTTTTGACTGGCACTGAAATTGAATGCAAAAGAAACCGCCAGGATCAAAACTGAGATTATAGTTATGACGATCAGCTCACGATGCAGTTTTCCCCACATAAAGCTACCTCTTTCTATTTTTTACAAATGCTCTCTGAATTCTACAAAATAAAACAATTAGGTTATCCGCTATTAATTATAACCTATTTTTTATATTATAGCATTTTTACTTTTAGCAAATAAATACTTTTATCTTTATTTTTTAAGCCCGGCCGCTGTTTTTTACTGCCGCTGAAAAAAAGCAAAACACCGCTTTCTGTAAAAGCGGTGTTTTGCCTGTAGGAAGCTATATATGAGATGTAATTGCCGTTAAGGCTTAAACATGGCTGTTGGAAACTTCAACAGTTTTGTTCATGACGTTGGTAAAGAATGTAACCGGCACCATAGTCTTGCCATTTACTAAAATCGGAGCGTTGTCCAAAGTAATGGTTTGGCCATTGCGTACATATTGGTTGCTGCCAATAGTCATAAAATAGGTCTGATCACCTTTTTCCATCGAAACATTTTGCATACCGGCATCCCAGAATACCTGGTAGTCCATTTTTTCCATCAGCGGACGCAGGGGCAGGTATACTGTATCTTCTTGAACCATGATGGCTTCATCAGGAGTTAATACCAGCTCTTGTTGATCCATAACGATGGTTCCTGCACCAAGATGGACTTTGATATCGGCACTGTTGGCTTTAGCAATAGACCAGCCAAAAATGCCTACCAATAATAAGCAGACCACTACGATTACAGATTTTTTCATTTTCATTGACCTCTTTCCTTTCCTGCTGAGCAGGTTTTGTTTACGATTTTTATTATATACACTTTTTCATCTGTGTGAAGTTTTCAATATTTAAATATCAACTAGAAAAAAATTACAGTTTGCTTACAAAAATACTTTTTCCGCCCTTTTTACAGGTCTGAATGACGCATTTTAAAGCCCTTAACCCCCCTGAAACAGTAGAAGTAAATAAAAAAACGACCTTTGTAAGCGCAGTACCTGCAAAGGTCATTTTTGAGTATAAAATTTTTTTAATCCAAAGACTTGACGATCACCAGAACAGGAAACGCCGCATCGGGCAGATCGCTATGAGCACCGCCGCAGACCTTTTCTTCATAAGCGTCCCGGTCCAGCAAATCAAAATCTACAATAATATCGTCACTGTAATATTCCTGAGCCGGCTCAATATCTTCTTTGCGGATACCCTGCCAGGCAGCTTTCGGCACTTTTGCCGCAAAAAATTCCAAAGTCGATGATTTAGCATGATAAATCTGGATCGCGTCTTCTGCGGTATACAACATAACTTTCAACTCCTGTCTTTTCAAGATCAACGGCGCGCTGCCAATGAATGACAGCATCGCTTGTTGTTATTATCACTATATCACAGAAAGCAGCGACAGTCAAAAATCTTAATAATAATTATTAGTTGCATTATTTTCTAAAATATGATTGCTAAAAAGCGGTACTGCCGCCATATCAGGACAGTACCGCAAGTCAGCTTTATTTATTATGCCTCGATCGGCTCGTCCTGCAGGGCTTCATAGCCTTCCTCGCCAGTACGTATCTTAACGACGTTCTCTACATCATAGATAAAAATTTTACCGTCGCCATACTTGCCGGTATAAAGCACTTTTTTCGCAGCTGCCACCACCGCAGCCACAGGAATAGCCGAAACAACAAGTTCTACTTTGACCTTGGGCAGCAGATGCACGCTTACTTCCGCACCGCGGTAATATTCGGTATTGCCTTTCTGCAGCCCGTAACCCAAAACCTTCGTTACCGTCATACCGGTAATACCAAGTTTATCCAAAGCTTCCTTCAAGATCTCAAAACGCAGCTGCGAAGTAATGATCACGATCTTCGTCATTTTCGGTCTGCCTGCTGCCGGCAGAGCGGCAGTAACGTGAGTAACGGCAGCACCAGCCTCTGCTGCTTCCTGAGCAGTCACAGCACCATGGAAATCTTCTGCTGCCGGCATAAAATCGGCATAAGAGCTGGCCAGACCATGCTCTTCCATATCCAGCCCGGCGATTTCCTCACGCGTGCTGACCCGCAGTCCGATAGTTTTATCGAGGATTTGAAAAATCAGCGTCATCACGATACCGATATACGCCGCTACCGCTGCAACTCCTGTCGCCTGAATGATCAGCAGCTCACTGCCGCCGCCGTACAGCAGACCGCCGTCTACTGCAAAAACACCAACCAGCAGCGTGCCCAGCGCACCACAGACTCCATGTACCGAAATTGCGCCGACAGGATCGTCGATTCTGGCAATCTGGTCAAAAAATTCTACTGCAAAAACGATCACAAGCCCGGCAATGATACCGATCACAAAAGCTCCCGGAACACTGACTGCGTCACAGCCAGCAGTAATAGCGACCAATCCTGCCAGCGCGCCGTTCAAGGTCATCGATACATCAGGCTTGCCGTAACGCAGCCAGGTCAGGAACATCGTTGCCGTCGCGGCAGAGGCAGCGGCCATATTAGTAGTAACAAAGATCCTGCCCATTGATGTCAGGACATCGTCACCGGTCGCGCAAACTGTAGAGCCGCCGTTAAAGCCAAACCAGCCGAACCAGAGAATGAATACGCCCAAAGCGCCCAGCGTCAGGCTGTGTCCCGGTATGGCATTGACACTGCCGTCAGCATTATATTTTCCAATACGCGGACCAAGTATCTTGGCACCGACAAGCGCGGCTACACCACCGACCATATGGACCGCCGTAGAACCGGCAAAATCATGAAAACCCATGGCGCCGAGCCAGCCACCGCCCCAGATCCAATGCCCCGAGACCGGATAAATAACCGCGCTGATCAAAATACTGTAGATACAGTAAACAGAAAACTTCGTCCGTTCGGCCATAGCACCTGATACAATAGTCGCCGCCGTAGCACAGAAAACAGTTTGAAAGATAAAAAAGGCCCAGGACGGATAAGACGCCCCATAATCGTTTTGCACAAAAAAATCAGGCGCACCGATCAAACCGTCGATATCCGTGCCAAACATCAGGCCAAAGCCAATGATCCAAAAAACGATACTGCCCAGACACAGGTCCATAAAATTTTTCATCACGATATTGCCGGCATTTTTAGCTCTGGTAAAACCGGTCTCGACCATGGCAAAACCCGGCTGCATAAAAAATACCATAAACGCGCCGATCAGTACCCACATCGTATCCGCTGCTGCGTATTTTTCCATCATCATAGTCCCCCCACATCCAATCATTTTAGCTCTATTTATAAAAAAGAAGCGTATCCTCAGCGGATACGCTTCTTCGCGTTGTCAGCTTCCCCAGGGCGTCCTTTAATTGTTGACGCCGTAAAGCAGCTTGCCGTAGGTCGGATACGGCAGATAGTCTTCACCGATCAGCTCTTCGGCAGCATCAGCATAGCTGCGCAGGAGCTCCATTTCTTTTAAAACCGTGTCATGATAATAGTTGGCCTCAGCTTTCATATCAACGCATTTTTCAGCACCTTTCAGCGCTTTGGCCAGCTTTTCACCGCTGTTATACATTTTAGCGGTCAACTCGGAAATCTTCGCCGCCAGATCAGCTTCAAAGCAGTTTTTGATCCCCAAGTCCTTTTTAGCCGCAGCATTGCCCAGCAGGTCATTAGTATAAGCCGCTGCCGCCGGCAGGATATCCTTATACAGCATATCCAGCATCGTCAAGGCTTCGATATTGATCGTTTTGGCATATTTTTCCAGCATGATCTCCACCCGGGAACGCACCTCGGTCGCTGTAAAAATACCGTGTTTAACAAACAATTCGATATTTTTTTCCGCTTCCATATAAGGCAGCGCTTCCGGTGTGGATTTAAGATTAAGAAGCCCCCTCGATTTGGCCTCTTCTACCCATGCGTCCGTATAACCGTCACCGTTGAACACGATACGTTTATGCTTGACGATGGTTTCTTTGATCAATTTCTTCATGGCAGCATCTTTATCGGCTGCTTTTTCTAATTTGTCTGCGAATTGATTCAAAGCTTCGGCAACGATAGTATTGAGAACGATATTAGGGCCGGCGATAGAAAACTCGCTGCCCAGCATTCTGAACTCGAACTTGTTGCCGGTGAAAGCGAACGGAGACGTACGGTTTCTGTCCGTATTATCCTTGGTCAGTGCCGGGATAACATCACCGCTCAATTTCAATAACGCCGCCGCGTCAGGATTGTACTGCTTCCCTTTTTCGATAGCTTCCAGAATATTGGTCAGCTCCGTCCCCAGGAAAACAGATACTATCGCAGGAGGCGCTTCGTTCGCGCCGAGACGATGATCGTTACCGGCGCTGGCTACACTTACGCGCAGCAGATCCTGATATTCATCAACAGCTTTGATGATAGCTGCGAGAAACAGTAAGAAACGGGTATTTTTATGTGGTTCTTTACCGGGATTCAGTAAATTATCGCCTTCAGTAGTCGCAATAGACCAGTTATTATGCTTACCGCTGCCATTAACGCCAGCAAAGGGTTTCTCGTGCAGCAGGCATACCAGTCCGTGACGCAGGGCAACGCGCTTCATAAATTCCATTGTCAGCTGATTATGATCAGAAGCTACGTTAGTAGTAGTAAAAATAGGTGCCAGCTCATGCTGGGCCGGAGCAACTTCGTTATGCTCCGTTTTAGCAAGCACGCCCAGCTTCCACAGCTCCTCATCCAGCTCCTTCATAAAAGCCAGGACGCGCGGCTTGATGATGCCAAAATAATGGTCTTCCATCTCCTGCCCTTTCGGAACCTTGGCTCCGAACAGTGTACGCCCCGTATATACCAGATCCTTACGCTGCTCCCACATCTCCTTATCGACGAGGAAATATTCCTGCTCCGGCCCGACAGTAGTCACAACCTTCTCGGTCGCCTGCCCGAACAGCGCCAGTATACGTCTGGCAGCCTGGTCGACACAACACATCGAGCGCAGCAGCGGCGCTTTTTTATCCAATACTTCGCCGGTATAGGAGCAAAACGCAGTCGGGATACATAAACAGCCATCCTTGATAAACGCATAAGAGGTAGGGTCCCAAGCAGTGTAGCCGCGGGCTTCAAAAGTAGCGCGCAGACCGCCCGAAGGAAAGCTGGAAGCATCAGGCTCGCCCTGGATCAGTTCTTTCCCGGAGAAATCCATAATAACGCGGCCGTCTGCCGTCGGAGCGATAAAGCTTTCATGCTTTTCGGCAGTAATACCGGTCATCGGCTGGAACCAATGGGTAAAATGGGTCGCGCCATGTTCCAGTGCCCAGTCTTTCATCGCATTGGCGATGATGTTGGCAATCGGCAGATCCAGCGCTTCGCCTTTTAAGACAGCGTTTTTGAAAGTCTTGTAGGTAGCTGTCGGCAAACGGTCTTTCATAACCGTTTCATTAAATACCAGGCTGCCAAACATTTTCGGTACATTGCTCATAATTTTCTCCCCCTCACTGAAACTAAACAGAATAAAAAAAAGCAACGGCGAACTCAGGCCTTGGCCCGCAACTTCGCTGTTGCTTATGCTGTGATTATAAATCACTTTTCAGGATTTGTAAAGAGTTTTAGCAAATATTTTTTCATGTTTTTATTTTAATGTTCGGATTTTTAGCATAAAAACGCCTTTTTTTACTATTTTTTATATTAAATGTTCCGAAAAATCATTGACAATGAAAAGCAAACAAGCTAAACTAACAATGTAAAAAATCCATCTACCAATATCAACACTTGCGATTTAGCAGGCGACGAGTGCCTTACATTCGCCGGCTCTACTAATAAATTTATTTAAAAGAAAGCAGGTTACAGACAATGGCAAAAATGTTGTATGAAGGCAAAGCCAAAAAAGTTTTTGAAACCGAGAACCCCAATGAAGTAATCATCTATTATAAAGATGACGCTACCGCCATGAACGGCCTCAAAAAAGGCACTATCGCAGATAAAGGCATTATGAATAATACGATCACCAGCTTTTTCTTTGACCTGCTTGCCAAGCACGGCATCCCCCATCACCAGATCAAAAAGCTCAGCGATCGTGAAGCGCTGTGTAAAAAAGTCAGTATCATCCCCATGGAAGTAGTTACCCGTAACATCGCCGCCGGCAGCCTGGCCAAAAAAATGGGCGTCGAAGAAGGCTATGTTATGAAACGCCCTATCGTAGAATTTTACTATAAAAACGACGATCTTGGCGATCCGATGATCAACGCCGATTATGCCGAAGCTTTTGGCTTGGCAACCGATGCACAGGTTGCAGAAATCAAAGCCTACGCCCTGAAGATCAACGAAATCTTAAAAGCCTTTTTGGCTGAACGTAAAGTGCGCCTGATCGACTTCAAAATGGAATTTGGCGTCGATGCAGACGGAAAAGTGATCCTCGCCGACGAGATCACACCTGATACCAGCCGTTTATGGGACTGGGATACTAACGAAAAACTAGACAAAGACCGTTTCCGCCGTGATATGGGCAGCGTCGAAGAAGCCTATCAGGAAATCATCAAAAGACTGACAGGGAAATAATTAGCATATCACAAAATAAAAAGCCGACTGCGAGGTCGGCTTTTTTGTTATATAATTATGATAAAATTAATGCCGCCTGACGAAAGCGAGGTATCTGCCATGGAAAAACAAACCTTGATCGCTCATTGCCTTACTTATCCTAATGCTGTCGAAGATTATCCCTTTGCCGATAACGATCTCACTATTATGCGCCATCCATCCGGTGGTAAATGGTTTGCCTGTATTATGCATCTTCAAGGCAAGCTCTGCATAAATCTGAAATGTGATCCTGTCAGATCCGAATTTCTGCGCCGTACTTACAAAGGCGTTTACCCGGCCTGGCATATGAACAAAGAACATTGGAACACCGTCGAAGTAAACAGTGTGCCCAAAGGCGAATTATTTGCCATGATCGCCCACAGCTTTGAACTGACCGCGCCCAAAATACCAAAAGCGAAGCCCATGAGAAAAACAGAGAAATAAAAAAGCACCGCTTTCAGGCGGTGCTTTTTTATTTCTCTTCTGTTCAGATTTCAATACTGCTTAGAAACTCCAGCGAGCACCCACATTCCACTGCCACGGAGTTTTAATATCATCGCCAAATGTTTTAACTACATCAGCATAAACATAACTGTTGTCCGTAGTTTTGAAGTTGAAGCCCAGGCCTGCTTCATACCAGGTGCCGCCAATATCCTGACTGTAGCTGTTGCTGATACCATTCAGGCTCAGATAGGTGTCAGCGTTACCAGCAAATTCGTGCAGTAAGGAGGCTTTAGCATAAATGCTGCCTTTATCGCTGATACTCTTCCCCATTTCAAAGCCCACTCGTCCAACGCAGCTTGACAGCGTATCCTGGCTGACTTTAATACCGTTATTAGTCGTATAATCCTCACCGCCGATACGCATCAAGGTCAGTTGAGCCTGCGGCGTTACATACCAGCCGTTATCGAGACCTACCTTCATACCATATTCACCGCTCAAGGAAGTTCCCCAAGCATCATAATCGCCATGAGTATGCCCTGCTGCCGCATAATTATCGTATTCGTTGGATAAACGACCCTGTTTTAAAACAATATCAGTATAATGTCCTCTGTCACCCAGCCAGGTTCCATAAAGTGACAGGGAGGTGCTCTTGTTTTCACCTTTACCGCTATCGTAAGTAGTTTTTCCGTCGTTATGGCTTATTGCCGCACCATAATGCCAGCTGCCAAAAGCTTTATCATAGCCCAATTGGAAGAAATTATACTGATTTTTATAAGCGCCGCTGTATTCAAATTCACCGCGGCTCATACGTGCCCAAATGCCTTGGTCTCCCTTGCTGTTACGCAATTCTCCTAACCGCTGGCTCAGCGTGCTGTCCTCCTGCCGCCATGAAACGATCGCAACACTGGCAATATTGCGCATAGAAGTCATAGTAGAACTTTCCTTATTTTGTTTGACGCTGTCAACCTTGACCGTACTGCCGCTGGCAGCAGTATCCAGATCAGCGCTTACCGAACCCTTTAACAAACCTTCTGCTACATTAGCCGTAGCTGTAAGACCAGTATTAGTACCTTCCGCAACACTAATATTTTTAGCTAAACCCCCTAAATCATCAGCCACATTGTTAAGATCGTCGGCGGTGATACCAGTGTAATTAATTGTAAGTTTAGGACCGGCCACCGCTTTGGCTTTGAGATCGATTTTATTTACAGCATCAGATTCTATCGTACCAATTGATAATTTGGCGGTTTTTAAATCGGAGCTCGTTAACATATTTACAGTGCCTCCACTGCCATTAATGTCACCAAGTTTAACTTCCTGCCCCTCACCGCCATTCACATTAATAATACCATCGTTAAAATTTAGTTTATTAACAAAGCTGTTCTCATCAGTATTCCATTGTGCACCGTTGGCAAGTCCTAAGGTCATGCCGCCAACCTCTTTTTTCCCGTCTGGCGGATAAGGATTACCGTTAACAAAGATATTGCCGTTAAAGACAGAGTCTTGTGTTGTTAAATTTAAATCAACAATTGCATCTACCGATGTTCCTGATGTCGGTTGGTCATAGTTAAAATTAATATCTCCGTTGATTTTAACTGTGCCCTTGCCATCTTTATTGATCTCTGTTGTTGCACCGCCGCGAGTGCTCAAAAAAGTTCCTGACTCTACTGTTAAATTACCGTTAATAATTACTTTAGCACCGCTATAATTAACAATGCCGATATTATTATATTCCCCTGCGGTTGGCACTTTATTACCAGAAGTTACGTTAATATATGTGTTATCAGCATCTATTTTCACAGTGGACGGATTGCCATCATTTACAGTCTTATTATTTTGTGCCCAAATACCAACAGCTAATCCTTCCGCCGAATTGGCTTCAATACTTACATTTTCACCTTTGACATTAATAATGCCCGGTTCAACCTCACTGTTGTTCGTTGAACGTATTGCATTCAGCCCCAGAGCATCTTTTTTCGCGTCAACCTTCACCGTGACATTTTTAGTTGTATCATCACCAAGGTTTAATGTCCCGCCATTTATAACATGCTTGTCTTTATCAGTGAAAGCCCCCGCATATACTGCTCTTGCTTCACCTTCCGTATTAGTAACCGATATGTTTATATTTTCTGATGCCGCATTCAAAACGGCTTTATCCCCAACAAAAATTCCATATACACATTGCGTTTCACTGCGTTTAATATCTGCAGCAGTAAAATCTGCTTTCTTATCGCCCTCGCCGTGGTATATAAATTCCGCATTTGGCTTCACAGTAAGAGCATCGTAATCAACAATTGTCGCTGTATCCGCCGCTAAAGCTGTTCCTACCGGCAAAGCTAATACTAATCCCAGTGTTATTTTTAGTGCCAAATTTTTCTTAGTTTTACCCAACATTTTCTACACCTTCTTCAATAAATTTCAACACAGGCAAAATGAGTAACTATCTGTCCATACACCCTAAAATTCAGCACCATCCCCTTTTCTTGATCATTTAAGATCAAATAAAAATTTCTGACATAGGTCTTGAATTTCCGGATACAAAACAGCCGTTTTATTTAATATTTTTTAATTATTTTGTATCTCTTATGATATATTACCACATCTGTACCCCCCCCGCAAGACATTTACGTTGGTATATTTCAAACGTTTTATGGTCTTGCACAAATTTTCGATTCAATTGTTATCAAAACACACAAAAAACTTAAAGGGCCTGTTGTCTGTAAAATACAGACAACAGGCCCTGATAGCGTTGAGCTCTATTTAATTATCCAACTTTCAAGTACCACTTCACGGTTTTAGTTATATACTCTCAGTCCAGTTTAACTGCGGTTCCGGAAACGCTGACCATCAGCATACCGTTAGTTTCGCCCAGCACTTCATAATCCACATCGACACCGACTACGGCATCGGCGCCCAATTTAGCGGCGCGCTCAGACATTTCCGCCAGCGCTTTTTCACGTGCTTCCTGCAGTTCCTTTTCATAGGTCCCGCTGCGGCCGCCGATCATATCCGTAATGCTGGAAAACATATCCTTGATAAAATTGACGCCGGAAACTACTTCCCCAAAAACAATACCTTTATAAGCAACGATTTTTCTGCCTTCTACAGCAGGTGTGGTCGTAACAATCATACTGTCAGCTCCTTTTATTTTACTGTTACCAGTTCATACGCGCGTGTTCCCATACCCAGCTTTTCGGCATGAGCAAGACAGGTTTTCCATTCAGATTCCGGTGTCAGGTTATGGAAATGATCATGTCCCTGACAGCCTTCCGGATTAGCTTTTAAATGATCGTCCAGCAGTGAGTTCACCATGACCGGCGCTGCATTGACCAGATCGGCACAGGCCTGATCCAGTGCCACCGGATCAAAAGATGCCAGCATACCGATATTAGGCACTACAGGTGCGTCATTTTCCGCATGACAATCACAGTAAGGAGATACGTCAACGATCAGGCTGATATGAAAATGCGGCCTGCCGTGCAAAATAGCCCAGGCATATTCCGCCATCTTTTTATTGAGCGCTTCCATGCTGGAACCATCAGCGGGCGGCTTCACCGCGTCCATCGGACAGGCACCGATACAACGTCCGCAGCCAACACATTTATCCAGATCGATATGCGCTTTTTTATTTTCGATGATCGGCGCACCATGCGCACAGATCCGCACACAGGCACCGCAGCCGATACATTTGCGTTCACTGATATGCGGTTTGCCGTCATGGTGCATTTCCATTTTGCCGGCACGAGAACCGCCGCCCATACCGATATTTTTAATAGCGCCGCCGAAACCAGTAGCTTCGTGACCTTTAAAATGGTTCAGGGAAATCACGATATCCGCATCCATCAATGCTTTGCCTATTTTCGCTTCTTGCACCAATTCGCCGCCCGGCACAGTTACATAAGCTTCGTCAGTACCCTTCAAGCCGTCGGCAATAATAATGTGACAGCCTGTTGAAAAAGGACTGAAACCATTTTCGTAAGCAGCTGTAATATGTTCCAGCGCATGCTTACGACGGCCTACATATAAAGTGTTGCAGTCTGTCAGAAACGGACGTCCTCCTTGTGCGGCAACGGTATCAACAACTACTTTGGCATAATTGGGACGCAGAAAAGAAAGATTGCCCGGTTCGCCGAAGTGGATCTTGATCGCCGCAAATTTATTCTGAAAATCAATATCTCCGATCCCGGCTGCTTCGATCAGCTTACCCAGCTTCTGCGGTAAACTCAACCCGCCATATCTGGTACGCATATCCGAAAAATAAACTTTTGCCTTCGTCATATTCCATTCCTCCCTTATAACAATCCCGGTAAATTCAGGTCGCTGCTGTCGATAACAGGCCGGCCCAGCGCACGTGACGGCACAAAACTGCCGTGGCAGTCACTGCCGCCGCTGACAAGAAGCTGATGCTGACGGCAATAAGTGAGCAGTGCCGCAGTATCTTCCCTGCTGTGTCCCGAATGGTAACATTCAAACCCGTCAAAATCCTCCTTCGCCAATTCCAGCAGTGTCGCTGCCAGCCCCGGCCCATGAAAACTGCTGGCTGCATGCGCGCATAAAGCTACGCCGCCGGCAGCATGGATGGCATCCACAACTTCTTTTATCGAAGGAAAAACCGGAAAACCAAGATCATGTTCTTTGGTAAAAATCCTGCTGAAAAAATCATTGACATCGCCGCAGAGCCCTTTATCCTGCAAGAAAGCCAGGGCTTTCCAGCCTCCGCGTCTTCTATCATAATCATACCGCAAAAACTCTTCAAAATCCAGCAGCCAGCCTCGTTCGATCAACATTTTTATACTTTCATCATCCTTGCTGTTCAAAAGCCGCTCATTATGCTCCAATAAATCCAGCAGCCGTTTGTTTGTGACATCGATACCATAACCCAGGATATGAAAACAGAAATCGTCTTTCGTCGAACAGATCTCCGCACCGGGAATAAATTTTAATTCTGCTGCGACGGCCAGCTCATGTGTCGCCGCCACATTGGCCACGCTGTCATGATCGGTAACAGCAATAGCTCCCAGCCCTGCTGCAAGCGCCGCTGCAACGACTTCCGGCGGAGTCCAGGTACCGTCAGAAGCGGTACTGTGGATATGCAGATCAACTTGCATCCGTCTGCTCCTCCTTCCTGCAGCGGCAGATCTTGCATTCTGCCGTCAGGTTCTCCTGTGCCTGCGGTTTCTGATAAAAACGTCTGCCAAATAAACAACTCAAAATAAACATACAGGTACCAGTCAGTACAATAGTGCCGCCCGGCGCTAAATTAGCATAATAAGATAAGGTCAGACCACCTGAAACGATAACGAGCCCATAAGCAATACCGCCGTAAATTGTCCCGGCAAAGCTGCGTGCCGTCTGCAGTGCGCAGGCTACCGGTATCACCATCATAGCGGAAACCAGCAGCAGGCCTACGATACGCATCGAAAGCGCAACTGTCAGCGCCGTCAGCACCGCCAGCCACATATTGAGTCGGTCAGCAGGCAAGCCTGCCACCCGTGCCGATGTTTCATCAAAGGTCAGATACTGCAGCGGCCGGTAAAAAAGTACCACAAAAATACAGGCAAAAATCCCCAGGCCGGCCACTATCCATAAATCGCTGCTGCTGATCGTCATCAGACTGCCGAATAAAATACTGCTTAAATTAAAACCGCCCATACGGTTCATACTTGTAAAAACAACTGCCAGCCCGATACCACTGTAAAAGAAAATTGCTAAAATCATCTCTGAAAAGGCCGCCAGCCTGGTCCGTACCCATTCTATCACGAGCGCCCCAAACACAGTGACCGCTGCTGCGCTCAAAACGGGCTGCCAGCCCATCAGCGCTCCACCCGCTACACCGGCGAAGGCGATATGTCCCAGGCCGTCACCGATCATCGACTGCCGCCGCAGCACTAAAAAACTGCCGATCAACGGGCAGATCACTGCCACGATCAAACCAGCCAGCCAGGCGCGCTGCATAAATTCTGTTTCAAACATTTCCAACATATAAGTACCTTCTATCTGTAAAAGTAACCGTGCTTATGACGATGCACCAGCGCCTGCTGTACGTCGCCCCAGAAGCAGACATCGTGGTCAAGGCACAAAGCATTATGCGCCACTTCGGCTGCCAGCTCCAAATCATGCGACACCATCACGATCGTCACACCCAGCTCACGGTTGATATCCCTAAGCATTCTGTACAGTTCGATCTTCGCATCCGGATCGACTCCGGTAGCCGGCTCGTCCAAAAGCAGCAGTTCAGGCTGCCGCACCATAGCGCGTGCCAAAAAGACACGCTGCTGCTGACCGCCTGATAACTCACCTATTTTACGATGCGCAAGCTCTTGAAGATAAAACCGTTCCAGCATCGTTTCTACTCTGGCTTTGCCAGCCCGGGAAATTTTCTGAAACATACTGCTGCCACACAAAAGGCCCAGCCCGATAACCTCTTTGACACTGATTGGGAAATCGCGATGCTGTTTAGCAGGATTCTGCGGTACATAACCGATTTTTTCCCAGGCCTCGAATTGCGGCAGCGGCGTTCCGTACAGCTCTATCTCGCCGGAAGTCGGCTGCAGAATGCCTGCTAAAAGACGCAGCAGCGTACTTTTCCCTGCCCCGTTAGGGCCAATAACGGCAACAAAATCTCCCTGGGCAATCTCCACCGAAAGATCGTGCAGAATCCAGCCTTCGCCATAATTATAGCCTAATTTGTTTATTTTAATGATATTTTCCATAGATCCACCGTTTATTTAACGCCCAATGCCAACTCCAGATTGTCGATATTCCGCGTCATGATTTTTAAATAATCGTCGCCGTTGTTTCTGCCTGCTTCACTCAAACCTTCCAGCGGATCAAGCACCAGCGTTTCAGCTCCGGAGGCTTCCGCAACAGTTTGAGCGATTCTGGGACTGACAAGAGTTTCAAAGAAAACATATTTTACCTGATTGTCTTTGATCGTACTGATCAGATTTTTCAAATCAGCCGGAGTTGGTTCCGCATCAGGAGAAATACCCATGATCGCAACCTGCTGCAGACCATAATCTTCAGCCAGATGACCAAAGGCGGCATGAGTCGTGACAAACAGCTTTTGCGGTGCTTTAGCCGCCAGCTCTGTCAAACGCTGGTCAAGCTGCAACAGTTTTTCCTGATAGGCTTCGCTGTTCTTTTTATAAACAGCAGCATGTTCAGGATCAGCCTGCACCAAAGCAGCCGTTATTGCAGCAACTTCCAATACAGCTTTTCTCGGACTCAGCCAGACATGCGGATCTACATGAGTAGCTTTTTCGTCAAACAGCCCTTTGCCGGCCTCCACACTGGCTACCTGCTTGTCCTTTACAGCTTCTAAAGCAGGCCGGGCCCAGTTCTCGACCCCGCCGTTATAAACAAAAAGCCTGGCATTGCCTAATTTTGTTAAATCCTTGGCTGTCGGTTCCCAGTCATGCGGTTCCACACCGTCAGCGATCAATGTATCGACCTGCAGTAGATCTCCGCCGATCTGTCTGGTAAAATCAGCCATAGGATAAAAGCTTGCCACTACCGGCAGCTTGCCATCAGCCTGTTTTTGTTCACTGCCGCAGCCGACTGCCGCCAGTAAAACCATACCCAATATTACAACTAAAAACTTCTTCATTCTTACCTCCTACAAATTACCGCAGCTAAAATTTATTATTAAGCAGTAAGCCGCTTCACTTCTCCCCGGTGAGCCCTTGCCAGAACGCACCAACCTTATTTTTACTCTTTATCACCTCTTTCCTCAGACTGCTCAGTTATCACAATCTTCACAATAACCATATAAAATGCTGTGCTGCAGGCTTAAATTAAATTTATGCTTATGCAGTACATGCTCTGAAAACATATCTAAGTGCTCACAGCTCAGAGGAATGACTTTTCTGCATTTCAGGCACACCAGCTTCCCTCTTAAATCAGCCTGCGGACAGGGCAGACGCCAATACTGCGTTCCCGATCCATCAACCGGCTGGATTTTAATGACAGATCCTTCCAAAGCCTGCCGCTCCAGAAAACGGTACACCGTCGTCTGACCGATGTCGATCTGCAATTTTTGCAGGCTGCTCAGCAAATCTTTGACAGTTAAAAAATTATGTTTATCCTCTAAAAAATATTGCAGCATCGCTTCCTGCTGAGCTGTTTTATAAGGATTACGTTTTTTCATAAGGCACTCCCTAATTTGAAATTGAAATTCATATTCACATCTTACTCTGATTTAAAAACCTTGTCAAGCACACAGTCAATTACCTGCAATTTAAAGAAGCTCTATAATCACCTGCCAAAATAGAGTATAATACTGTTAACAAGCATCTTTTTTAAGGAGGATTTTGCCATGCTTACTAAATTACCCGCCCAAAATAAAATCGCCGCGTTCGATATCGACGCTCAAAATACCTTTACTCCGGTCTGTCCGGACGAACTTCCGGTTGCCGAAGGCGACCAGATCGTTGAGGAACTGAATGCTCAGGCAGCTCTAGCATCGCTGCGTATCGGCTCGCGTGACGCCCATTCCTCTCAGGCAGTCTGGATCGCAGGTAACGGACATCCTGTGCTCAGTCCCGTCAGCGGCTACCCCGATGTCGATGTATACTGGCCGGCTCATGCCATTGTTGGGACCAAAGGTTTTGAATTTATTACTGGTCTTGATCCTAAGAACTACGACTTTCAGGTCTACAAAGGTATTGAAATCGACAAACATCCCTATGGGGCCTGTTACCATGATTTAGCCAACACACTTTCTACCGGCGCGATCGAGTATCTGCGTGAACATGGCATCACTACAGTGATCTGCGGCGGCCTGGCTACTGACTACTGCGTAAAAAATACTGTTTTGCAATTACGTGCCGCAGGTTTCGAGGTCATCCTGAACCTTGCTGCCTGCCGCGGAATCGCTCCCGATACAGTTGCGGCGGCACTCGAAGAAATGCGTACCCACGACGTCACGATTGTCGAAAATACCGCAGAATTAAAGAAAATGCTGTAAGCACACAAACAAAAAGGACGAGCATGTGCTCGTCCTTTTTTCATTATTATAGTTATTCTTTTTTCCACACCTCAATACCACGCTGGCTTGGCAAGATCGCCGGATCGAACTCCGGCTCTACGATACCGGCACGTTTTTGATCCATATAATCATGCAAAGCAATATAAGCATACTTGCCTAAAATCGCGATCGCCACTAAATTCGTTATCGCCATCAGCGCCATAAACAGATCGGCCAGATCCCATACCAGGGCAACTTTAGCCACACTGCCAAACAGTACCATACCCACTACGAAAACACGGAACAACATCAGCGTCATATAATTTTTACTGATAAACCCGATATTGATCTCACCATAATAATAATTGCCTACAATAGAACTGAACGCAAACAGGCAGATCATTCCTGCCAGAAAACTCGGCGCCCAGGGTCCTAAATGCTGTGACAAGGATTGCTGCACCAATTCGATACCGGTCAGCTTACCTTCAGTATAACCATCGGACAACAGCACGATAAAAGCTGAAGCCGAGCATACCAGTAAAGTATCAACAAAAACGCCAAAAGCCTGGATCAGGCCCTGTTTTACGGGATGCGAAGCACTGGCAGTAGCAGCAGCATTCGGCACACTACCCATACCAGCCTCGTTTGAGAACAGGCCGCGCTTGATACCGGTCATCAGCGCCGCACCCATACCGCCTCCGGCAACAGCCTGCAGATCAAAGGCCGAACTGAAGATAGCGTTGAAAACCTGCGGCAGTTTCTCTATATTCATCAAGGTCACGCCTAAAGCTATTAAAAGATACAGACCGGCCATAATCGGCACCATCCATTCAGCGACCTTCGCAATACGCGCCACGCCGCCGAAAATGACAATACCGGTCAAAGCGGCAATTATACAGCCCATCACGAAACGATCCAGTCCAAAGGCAGCCTGCAGGGAAATTGTGATCGTATTCGCCTGTACCGAATTAAAAATCAAACCGAAGGTCACACTGATCAAAACGGCAAACAAGGCCGCCATTGGTTTGTTTCCCAGTACGTTCTTAATATAATAAGCAGGTCCGCCGCGGTAACCGCCGCCTTCACGCGGAACTTTGTAAATTTGCGCCAGCGTGCTTTCAATAAAGCCCGTAGCCGAACCTAAAATGGCGATGATCCACATCCAGAAAATCGCTCCGGGACCACCGCTGACGATAGCGATCGCAATGCCGGCAATATTACCAACACCAACACGGGAAGCAGTGCTGACACAAAATGCCTGGAAGGAAGAAATATGGTTATGTTCAGTCTTCTGTCCAACGCCTTCCTTTAAAAGACGTACCATTTCCTTCAGGCAGCGCACCTGTACAAATCGTGTCCGCAATGAAAACCAGATTCCCAGACCTACCAGCATCACAATCAGAACATATGACCATAAAATATCATTGGTAAAAGCAACAAAACTCTCTAAAAACTCCATTTTCTCTCTCCTTCATAATCAGACCTGTTATTACTTTTCTCTCTCGGCAGGTACCTCTACATATTCGCTACCGACCTGTTCCAGCTGCGTTGCCATATTAAGCGCCTCAGTCAGCCACCGCTCCGCCTCATCCTGCTGCTCTTGTTTCATATACAGCAAAATCCTGGCCTGCTGACCATATTCTACCGACGCCACTGTAAAAAGCTGCTGCTGATAGATAATATTCAGAAGTTTTCCTGCGTCCGCCGCGTCCGCACTTAAAGCAAAAGTACCCATTAAAATCTTCCGTGCCAGGCCGCAGCTTTGAACAGCTTTGGACACGCTGCCAGTATACGCGCGTACTAACCCGCCTGCACCAAGCTTGATCCCGCCGAAATACCTTGTCACTACCGCTGCAACGCCGCTCAGCTGATTTTTCCGCAGCACTTCAAGCATTGGCAGTCCTGCCGTTCCTGACGGTTCGCCGTCATCACTCGATCTTTGCGCCAGCTCATCAATAATATAAGCAGAACAATTATGCGTAGCATCCCAAAACTCTTTTTTTACAGCCTTGATGAAATCCTGCGCTTCTGTTTCACTGCTTACTTTTTTCAACGTGCAGATGAACCGCGATTTCTCAATAACTGTTTCGTCACGGTAATCGGTCCTGATAGTATACAATGCTTTTACTCCTTTTCCAATACGCTGTTTTTATTATAGCATAAGGCAATATTTACCGAAACTTTATCTTTAGCCTTTTAACTTTAAAATTTTTTTGTTATAATATTTGGAAGTATTAATAAAAATATGCAAACCTCTGCTGTTTTCCGCAGACAAAAATCTACACCATAAGGTGTTGATCTGATATATTTTATTTTTATTCAAGGGAAAGAGGTTTTACACAATGAAAACGTTTTGTCATCTGATAGGCAAATACTTTGGTATCATCGCCGTTGTATTTCTTATCCTGGGCATGACCGTACCCGACAGCTTTAAATGGGTAGTCGGTAATATCGGCGGCATCCCGGTTTTGAGTACCTTATTGGGCGTTATTATGTTCGGTATGGGCACCACACTCAATCTCCGTGATTTTGCTTTAGTTTTAAAGCGGCCTGTCGATGTTTTTGTCGGTGTCTGCGCCCAGTATCTTATCATGCCTTCACTGGCTTTTTTACTGGCTATGGCCTTTAATTTAGACCCGGCTCTAACTGCTGGCGTAGTTTTAGTTGGAACCTGCCCTGGCGGCACTTCCTCCAACGTCATTACCTTCATGTCCAAAGGCGACTTGGCCTTATCTGTAACTATGACCAGTGTTTCCACACTGCTTTCACCGATTCTTACTCCGCTCATCACCTATCAGCTTATCGGACAGAAAATCGCTTTTGACCCGCTGGGAATGTTCTGGAGCATCATTCAAATCGTTATTATACCGATCTGTCTTGGTCTGGCTGTTAAAGCGCTGCTGCCTAAACTTGCTGAACAGGCTACCGATTATCTGCCTGCTGTTTCGGCTATCGCTATCTCCCTGATCATTGCCGGCGTTATCGCCGTCAGCCGTGACAACATCGTCAAAACCTCCGGTATCATTCTGCTGGTCGTCATCTGCCACAACTGCCTGGGTTATCTGTTAGGCTTTATTTTAGCCCGGATCACCGGCATGAGCTGGAAAAAAGCCATTGCGCTTTCAGTTGAAGTAGGTATGCAGAATTCCGGTCTGGCTACAGGCCTGGCTAAAACTCATTTTACTTCCATGCCTATGGCTACCGTTCCTGGAGCTATTTTCTCAGCTTGGCACAATATATCAGGCGCACTGCTGGCCTGGATCTTTGTCAACTTCCTCAATCCCAAATATGCTCCTGCCGAAGAAGAAGAATCCGTATCATCTCAAGCTTAATATTACAGAGAGATAAAAATTAAGCAAGCGTCCGTTTCTTAAAAGAAGCGGACGCTTTTTTTATCCGAATAAACACTGCTTCTCAAACCACCGGCAACAGTGTATAATTCATTTTAGTAATATTTTTAAAATTTCCAGCAAAAATATCTGTTTAAACTGATATTTATAAAGGAGTTGCTACATTGTCCGAACTTGCTCCTCTTATCGAAGACCTTGCTTTTATCCTTGTACTTGCCGGTATCGTTACCATTTTCTGCAAAAAATTCAATCAGCCTTTGGTTTTAGGCTATATTTTGGCAGGCTTCTTTGCCAGCCCGCATTTTAACCTGCTGCCGAATGTAGTCGATACAGCCAATATTACAGTCTGGTCGGACATCGGCGTTATTTTTATTTTGTTCAACCTGGGACTTGATTTCAATTTTGCCAAAATCAAAAGTATCGGCGGCACAGCGCTGATCGCCGCTGTCACAGAACTGACAGGCATCACGCTGCTTGGCTATGCCTGTGCCAGACTGCTTGGCTGGCAGCCTATTGACAGTTTCTTTGCCGGAGCTATGCTTACCATGTCTTCTACAGCAGTCGTCAGTAAAACCTTTGAAGAGCTGGGACTCTTGAAAGAACGCTTCACGCAATTTACCTTCGGTATCCTGGTATTGGAAGATATTTCCGGTATCATTATGATGGTCATGCTCTCAACCATCGCCGCGGCAGGCGCTGCCATTTCCGGTACAGAAATGCTCGGCAGTATCGGCGAACTGGCCTTTTTTCTCATTATCTGCTTTGTCTGCGGTATTTTCTTCCTGCCTACCTTCTTCCGCAAAGTCAGCCGCTATCTGACTTCCGAAACACTGCTCATTTTCTCGCTGGGCCTTTGCCTGAGCATGGTAGTCCTGGCAACTAAAATGGGTTTTTCGTCGGCATTAGGCGCATTCCTTATGGGTTCACTGCTTTCCGGTACGGCTTTTACAGAAACCACAAAAAAACTTTTGACGCCGGTCAAAGATCTTTTTTCCGGGATCTTTTTCGTTTCTGTCGGAATGATGGTAGACCCCGCTCTGATCATTAAATATGCGCTGCCGATCGCTGTACTTACAGCAGCTTTGATCATCGGCAAAATTATTTTTTCATCACTGGGCGTCCTTCTGGCAGGCAAAGACCTACAGACAGCGCTGCGCTGCGGCTTCAGTTTGACGCAGCTGGGTGAAATAACCTTTATCGTAGCCTCTATCGGCGCTGCTCTCAAAGTCACCAGCGATTTTTTATATCCTGTTTTCGTAGCTGTTTCAGTTATCAGTATTTTTCTTACGCCTTCAATCCTGCGCCACGCCGATAAAATATCCGGCTGGCTTCTGCGTAATCTTCCCGCAAGACTGCTGCGGCTTTTACCTCAGCCTGATGAAGCTCCCGCCAGCGACGAGCAGCGCAGTGCCTGGAAAGAACTGCTGCAGAGTTACTTTACCCGCCTCACAGTTTTCTGTGTAATTCTCAGCTTCCTTGCCTATCTGGGACAAAGTAAGCTGCTTCCATATTGCCACAGGCTTTTTGACGGCTATACAGCTGATATTATTGCCGCAGTTATCCTGCTGTTGTGTATGGGGCCATTTTTAATGGCGGTCATGTTCCAGAGGGTTGCACATACAGACCTTATAGCAAGTCTGTGGTTCCAAAAACCCGCTAATCATCTGCCCATTTTTCTTCTGCTTTTTATTAAGATCGCTGTTGGTTTGTTTTTTATCCTGTCCGTATTTACAAGTATACTGGGTTTCAGCAAATTTATCGCGTTTGCTGCAGCCTGCATTCTGGCAAAATTCATCTATTCCTCAGAGTATTTCGTGGAACGCTATTTACAGATCGAGGCTCAGTTTATGATTAACCTGAATGCCAAAACTCTGGCAGCACAGAAAAAACACGCCGCCAACCATCCTGCCTGGCTCGATGAACAGCTGCATGTCAAACGCTACCGTGTAGCAGCGACTTCACTCTGCGGCGGTAAAAGCCTCAAAGAACTTAATCTGCATCGCCGTTATAATGTTTTCGTGCTTGAAATCCAAAACGGCAGCCAGATCCTGCCTATCCCCAGCGGCAGTGCCGCTATCTATGCCGGCTCTCAGCTGCTTTTAACAGGTACGCCCAGACAGCTGCAGAATTTTGAACTGGCAATCCAATCCTATGATATGCAGATTCTGCCGCTGGCTACTGATAACCAGCAGACACTGCACCAGTTTTTAGCTGATCCAAAGCATGGCAGCACATCCTACTTCTGTTACGCGATGCCGATCGACAGGCATTCGCCGCTCTGCGGCTCCACTCTCAAAAAAAGTTCTTACCTCGGCAAGGTCAATTGTCTGGCTTTAGGTTTGGAACGTGGTAATTATACGCATCTCAATCCTGATGCCTCCTTTGTCTTTCAAAAAGGCGACATCCTATGGATCATTGGTACTCAGGAAATGATGAACCAGCTTTTTATCAGCGAAACCATTTAAAAAGACAGCAGAGAAAATTCTCTGCTGTCTTTTACTGTTTTTTCTGCGCTTTATCTTCATACATCTTCATATCGACACGTTCCAAAAACTCTTCCAGGGTTTCTTGTCCGTCATAAGCCGCCACGCCGCAGCTGATTGCTATACTGTACTCACTGTGCCCCTTTTTAAAACGGTGACCTGTAATCGTTTCCGACATTTCCAGGCAAAGCCTTTCCACATAGTCTTTATCACTGAAAGGGCAGGCCAGTAAAAACTCATCGCCGCCGATCCTGGCTGCCCAGCCGCTGCACTGCTCATTAAGCGCATTTATTTTGTCAACTACATAAAGAATGACCTCATCGCCGCATAAATGCCCAAACCTGTCATTGACACTTTTAAAATGGTCGATATCGATCAGCGCCAGCGTCAGCTTTAACTGTTCTTTCTGAACAGCAAACATTTCCTGCAGCAGATTGTTCGCATGGCCTTTACTGTAAAGGCCCGTAAAACTGTCACGGGCCGCAAGTTCACTGTAACTGCTGATCAGTTCCCGCAGCTCACTGCTGTCTTCGCTGGTAGCATCATAAACGCTGAAAGAATTTGTCACATCGCGTCCCAGCTCCAGCACATATTCTTTACCATCTTGCTCCCAGGGCGTACTAAGAATCAAAATACTTTTATCTCCCAGATATTCCATTTTCATGATTTGCTTTTTCTGCTGGACAGCCCTTTCGGATGAACAATTCGGACAGGGCTTACTGCGATTCCACAGCTCATAACATTTGCGGCAGGGCTCACACATCTTGCCGTCATTATAATCGTGGACTAAGTGTGTCCTCATATCCACGAAGCGGTAAACATCAAATAATTTATCTATAGTTAAATTCCCTGCAAGCTCCTGATCGATTGCATCTATCGGATATATATTTTCTTCCAGTTCTATACTATCCATACCCTTTAAAGCCATTCAATTCTCACTTTCATATTTTTTATTAATTACTTATTGTTTTACAATTATAACAAATATAAATTGCCTTGGCAACGATTACTCGCTGCATTTGTACATATGCTATAATAAACATATATCATTAATTAGAGGTCACATATTATGGATATAAAACAATTGATACACACACTGCAGCACACACACCAGCTGCAGCCGGAACAAATGCAGACCTTGCTCACAGCCGCTTTCAGCGACGCTGTCATCCGTGCAGAACTGGCTCAGGCTGCACAGCAAACTGCTCAGGCTGTTTTCGGCAATAAAATCTATATTCGCGGGCTGATCGAATTCACCAATTACTGCAGAAATGACTGTTATTACTGCGGAATACGACGCAGCAACACAGAAGCTGTTCGTTACCGCCTGACCGAAGAACAAATCCTTTCCTGCTGTGAGCAGGGTTACGCCTTGGGCTTTAGGACCTTTGTTCTGCAGGGTGGCGAAGATCTTATCTACAGCGACACAGATCTGGCAGCTATCATCAGCGCCATAAAACAGGCTTATCCTGACTGTGCCGTTACACTTTCCATCGGCGAACGCAGACGTGAAGCCTATCAGCTTTGGAAAAAAGCAGGCGCAGACCGTTATCTGCTGCGCCACGAAACAGCAGATAACGAACATTATGCACGACTGCACCCGGCAGAACTCAAAGTGAGTAACCGCAAACGCTGCCTGCGCGATCTCAAAGAACTGGGTTATCAGGTCGGCACTGGCTTTATGGTAGGCTCGCCCTGGCAAACAATGGCTAATCTGCTCGAAGACCTGGCCTTTATCCGTGAACTGCAGCCGCAGATGATTGGTATCGGTCCCTTCATTCCCCACCATGCTACACCCTTTAAAAATTATCCCGCAGGAACGCTGGAACAGACCTTAACACTGCTGTCCGTCCTGCGCCTGATGTTTCCCAAGGTATTACTGCCTGCGACAACGGCTCTCGGCACCATCGTTCCCAACGGACGTGAGCTTGGTATTTTAGCAGGTGCCAATGTTGTAATGCCCAATCTTTCCCCGGCAGATGTCCGCCAAAATTATCTTCTTTATGATAATAAACTCTGTAGCGGAGCAGAAGCCGCCGAAGCCAAGAATGACCTCGCCGCACGGCTGCATTCTATCGGCTATGAAATAGCCGAAGGCCGCGGTGATTATAAGGAGTCCTGAAAATGCTAGCAAAAGATCAAGTCATAAATACCTACCGTGCGCTCAATAACTGGCGCAGCTTCCGTTTGAAGCTGTTTATTGAAGGTATCATAATCGGTATCCTTTCAGGGCTGATCATCAGCTTTTTCCGCTGGTCCCTGCATCTGGTAGAAACTAACCGTGAACATATTTACACCTTTCTTAAAAACACAGACTGGTATTGGACCGCTTTTTGGTTCATCGCTTTAGCTGTAATAGCCTTCACTTTAGACAGACTGACAAAATATGAACCTCTGGCTGCCGGCAGCGGTATCCCTCAGGTCAAAGGCGCTATTTTAGGCTTCATTAAAATGCGCTGGCTGCGAATCCTCTGGGTCAAACTGCTCGCAGGTATCATCGGCATCGGAGCCGGTCTTTCCCTGGGGCGGGAAGGTCCTTCGATCCAGCTCGGCGCCGTAACGGCACAGGGACTCAGCCGCCTGCTGAAACGTACCCGGCTCGAAGAACGTTACCTGCTTACAAGCGGCGCCAGTGCCGGCTTGGCGGCAGCCTTCAACGCTCCGTTAGCGGGCGTTATTTTTGCTTTAGAAGAACTGCACCGCAATTTTTCCGTCGTCGTCCTGCTGCCAGCCATGGCTGCCGCAATGACTGCAACGGTTATTTCACGTTTCTTCTTTGGCAACGACACTATTTTTGATTTTTTCGGTCTGCCTTTCCTGCCGCTGGAATATTACGGCTATGTGGCCCTTTTAAGCCTGGTCGTAGGTTTGGCAGGCGTAATTTTTAACGCCGGACTTTTAAATATTCCCCGTTTCTACAAACTTTTTCCTACTCCGTTCAGCAAAATAGTCTTCGCATTATTCTGCGCCGGTATTTTAGGCTTTGTTTATCCGCAGGTGCTGGGCGGCGGCAACGAATTGATCAACAATATTGCCAAAACACCTTACACTCTGCAGGCTTTACTGTTGCTGCTGGCAGGTAAATTCATCTTTACAATGCTCAGCTACGGCAGCGGTGTCCCCGGTGGCTTCTTTCTGCCTATGCTTGTCATTGGAGCACTCACAGGCAGTGTCATCAGCAATATCATGATTGCTTTAGGGCTTCTTGACCCTTTCTTTTACTCCAATATCATCGTCATCTCTATGGCGGCTTTCTTTTCCGCCTCGGTACGGGCTCCGATCACCGGTATCATCCTTATTATGGAAATGACCGGCTCCTTCCAGCATATGCTGGTTTTGTCCATTGCCTCAATCGTGGCCTTTA